>ULPR01005310.1_pt1 | contig 16036 bp, 9 predicted proteins | sample 1953681 | NCBI WGS metagenome assembly ULPR01 (sample SAMEA4835634, study PRJEB28245) | human gut metagenome | biome: gut microbiome; material: fecal sample | place: Denmark | collected 2008 | reverse complement strand
GGCGGCTCCGCCGCCCTTGAGCCGCTCCGCCCGGCAGAAGGCTCCGCCGGTGGGAGCAATGCGGTGCTGCTCCAGCTGGGGATACCGCCGGAGCAGCTGTTCAAAGGTCACCAGCTCCACGCAGGAATCACTCATTGCGCCTCACCGCCTCAGATAAAGAATTTCCGGTGCAGGGACCGGCGCAGGGGCTTGCACACCGCGATGATCAGCAGCATGATCCCCAGCAGCACTCCCGCCGCCAGGGGGTAAAACGACCAGATAAACGTCCGATGGACCTGGAAAGTGATGTTCAGCAGGAACTCAATGAGCACCGCCAGGCCGCCGCCGGCCATCAGCGCCCCGCCGAAGATGTAGAGATACCCCCGGCTGAGATACCGCAGCAGCGTCACCACCGTGGTCACCAGCACCCCGATGGTCCCCGTCACCGGAAGGGCAAACGTCAGGAACCAATGCCCGCCGGTGGCAAAGTTGATATACAGCAGATACAGCCCGATGGCCGCAAAGTCCGCCGGAACAAAGATCACCGGGTTGGGCCTTCTGAACCACAGGGGCAGCACCGCCAGGATATACAGCAGCAACACGCCGCCGGAGGCAAACCCGGACCACACGATGGTTCCGTTCAGCGACCAGTCGCACAGGATGCAGATGACGATGGGCAGCACCGCCAGCATGGTCAGGATGAACAGCGCCCCGGAGCGGTTCACCTCCTCGGGGTGGGCCGACGGCTCCGGCGGGAAGGGGGGCTCCCCCTGCTGCCGGGGCAGATCCGGATGGAACACCCGGGTGCCGCACAGAGGACACACGGTCTCGCTGTCAGACAGCTCCACGCCGCAATGGATACAATACATGGATAACGCTCCTTTCCCTTATCCCCGGCCCCGCTGGTTGCTCTCCACCTTCACAGGCAGACCCAGCCGGTGCAGGACCCGGTAAAAATGCAGCTCCAGCTCCGGCTCCTGGATGCTGCGGATACAGTTGATATACATGGTGCCGTTCCAGGACACCACGCCGCAGTCGTGAGGCGCGGCAGCCTGGACGCCGATGATGAAGTCCACCCGCCGGACATAGGGGGCCATGACCTCCGGCAGCTCCACCGCCCCCAGATTGGACAGGCACAGACAGGATTTGCGCTCGCCCACGGCGTTAAACACCGCCTTCATGGCAATGTTTTTGATGAACAGGGGCATCACCTTCAGCACCGGGGACTTTTCGCTGGCCACATTGGCGGCGAATTTGGCCCGCAGGGTGTGGGTGTTGTTCTCCAGTCCCATCCGATGGTGGACGGCGGCGCAGATCTCGGAGAAGGTATAGTCCCCGGTGCGGGGATCGATCTCCGGGGTGATATACGAGGCAAAGTTCCGCAGACTGCGGCTGGGGAACAGGTTCCGCAGGTTCACCGGCAGCAGCACCTTCACCGGCTTGCGCCGGCTGCGCCGGGGTACCTTCTCCGCCTGCAGGTCGGCAATGGCCTGCATCATGGCCGCGCCCAGCAGCTCCGTAACGGATACGCCGTACTGCCTGGCACAGGCGCGGACCCGGTCCACCGGCACCATCATGGTGATGAGGTTTTTATAGCCGTCCTTTTCCGGCGTGCCGCTGAGGTGATAGGCAGTGCTCTCCGCCCGGCTGGCGGTAACGTCCCCGGCATAGCGCAGGAAGCTGTCCTCCAGCTCCTGCGGACTGGGCTCCTCCAGGCGGCCCAGCACACCCTTTTCCGCCGGGATGCTGATGCCGTATTTCTGGCACAGATACTCCGCCGTCAGGGTTTTCAGAAAAATCAGCCCGCCGGTGCCGTCGGTGACGGCGTGGAAAAACTCCACCGCCATCCGGTCATGGTACACCAGCACCCGGAAGGCGCACTGGCGCACCTGGCCGAAGGGCACATGGGCCAGGGGGCAGCTTTTCTCCGGCTGGATGTCCGGCGCCTTGGGAATTTCCTCCAGATAATACCAGAATGCCCCCCGCCGCAGCCGCACGGCAATGGAGGGGAACCGCCGCACCGTCACGTCCAGCGCCGCCCGCAGCACCGCTGTGTCGATGGGCTCGGTCAGGGTGACGGACAGGCGAAAGAAGTTGTTCCAGTTCCGGCGCTTGGCGGCAGGATAGATCTTGGCGGCGTTGTCCAGCCGCATCCACCGCAGGCTCCGGGCCGGGGACAGGGTCCGGTCCAGGAAGTGGTTGATGTCCTCGAAGTCCTGAGCCATGTTCTCATTGAGGCAGTACAGCACATAGGCGTGCCACCGCTCCGGGGCAATGTGCAGCTTGCTGCGGCATCCGGCGGACAGAAGCCGGTTATGCAGGGCACGGGTGTCGTCCAGCATCACCTCGTCCCCGCCCACAAACAGCAGAGACGGCGGCAGCCCCGTCAGGTCGCCGAACAGCGGCGAGCACAGAGGGTCCGTGGGGTCCTGCGTATAGCACTTGGCGTAAAATTGCAGCAGCTCCGGAGTCATGGAGGGGTCCTTCTCCCGGTTGTCCCGATAGGAGTCCCCGGACCCGGTCAGGTCTGTCCAGGGAGAGATGCCCACAAGCCCGCAGGGCAGGGCCATGCCCAGCTGCTTGAGCCGCAGACACAGACAGTAAATGAGCCCGCCTCCGGCGGACTCTCCCGCCAGCAGGATCTGCCGGGGCTCATAGCCCTTTTTCAGCAGGTATTGATAGCTCTCCAGCGCATCGTCCAGGGCCGCGGGATACGGATGCTCCGGGGCCAGACGGTATGCCGGGCAGAACACCCGTACACCGCATTCCGAGGCCAGGGTGGCTGCAAAGCCCTTGGCATATTCCAGGCTGCCGCAGGTATAGCCGCCGCCGTGGAGATACAGGATCACGCCGCTGCGGCGCTGATCCTTGGGCATGACCCACGCCCCCTGAAAAGCGCCGAAGTCGTGGTCCCGCACCAGCACCTCCCGCCGGTGCAGGGCGGTCATCAGCTCCCCCAGTTTGTCCTGCCCCTTTCGGGTGACCTCCAGGGACAGACCGGCCACGAAGGGCTTGAAAAATGATAGCTGAGAACGAACCAGCTTTGCGTGCAGCTCCATGCAATGTCGTTCCTTTCCTGAAAATGTTCTGAATCATTTTATTATACCAGAAATCCTACCGCATAACAAGGTTTGACCGGTAAAAAGCATATGGAAAAACGCTGCGATGCAGCGCCCCTTCAGACTGCCAGAAATATTCCGACGGGCTGTTAATTCGGCTTTATACGATTATTGAATTTTTAACGGTATATTAATGGAACAAACTGCTGAAAATGGAAAAATTGTGATACTTTTACAAAATGATTGTTAATAATTCGGCGAAACATTAATTGTAAACAGGCCGCTCCTATTATACAATAGAAACAGAGACGTCCCTGCTCCGCACAGAGACCGGGACAGAATTGCGGAGGCGGGACACCCCTTCCGGACAAAATAAAGGAGAGTGAGTCTGTGTTCAAGAAATTCACCAACGGCTGCGTTCGCGTGGTCAACCGGTGGCTGCCGGATGCGTTCCTGTTTGCCATCATCCTGAGCATTATCGTTTTCATCGGCTCCATGTGCGCCACCAAGATGGGCCCCCTGCAGGTGCTCAACGCCTGGGGTGACTCCAAGGGCTTCTGGGGCCTGCTGAGCTTCTCCATGCAGATGGCCCTGGTGCTGGTATTCGGCTCCGCCATGGCGGCTGCCAAGCCCTGCAAAAAGGCCCTGCGGGCTGCCGCCGGCTTGTGCCACAACAACATGCAGGCCATCGTGGTCACCACCTTCATCTCCACCCTCTGCTGCTGGCTGAACTGGGGCTTCGGCCTGATCGCCGGCACGCTGCTGGCCAAGGAAGTGGTGCGCCGGGTGCCCACCGTGGACTATCCCCTGCTGATTGCCTCCGCCTACTCCGGCTTCGTCATCTGGCACGCAGGCCTGTCCGGCTCCATCCCCCTGGACCTGGTGGCGGGCAAGAAATTCGGCGAGGTCCTGTATCAGGCCCCCATCACCGACACGGTGTTCCACCCCATGAACCTGATCATGGTGGGCGTCATTCTGTTTGTCATGCCCCTTGTGAACTACGCCATGCATCCCGATAAGGCCCACACCGTGTGCATCGACCCCACCCTGCTGGAGGATGAGGCCGAGCGCACCTATGAGGTCAGGACCCCTGCCGATAAGCTGGAGCACTCCAAGCTCCTGTGGGCCATCACCCTGGTGGGCGGCTTCGTGTACATCATCTATTACTTTGTGCAGAACGGCTTTACCCTGGGCCTGAACATCGTGAACATGATCTTCCTGTTCCTGGGTATTCTGCTCCACGGCGACCTGCGCCGCTATGTGGATGCCATCTCCGACGCCGCCGGCGGCGCAGCAGGCGTGCTGCTGCAGTTCCCCTTCTATGCCGGTATCATGGGCATGATGGTGGCAGCCAACGACCAGGGCGTGTCTCTGGCGGGTGTCATCTCCGAGTTCTTCGTGAGCGTCTCCAACAACGTCACCTTCCCCATGCTGTCCTTCCTGGCAGCCGGTGTGGTGAACTTCTTCGTTCCCTCCGGCGGCGGCCAGTGGGCCGTGCAGGGCCCCATCATGATGCCTGCCGGCGCGGCTATGGGCATCGAGAATGGCCGCACCGCCATGGCCATTGCCTGGGGCGACCAGTGGACCAACATGATCCAGCCCTTCTGGGCTCTGCCTGCTCTGGGCATCGCCAAGCTGTCCGCCCGGGACATCATGGGCTATCTGGTCATCGTCACCCTGTTTGTGGGCGTGGTGGCCTGCCTGGGCTTCCTGGCCTGGGCCGCGTGGTTCTGAGCGCTTGCATAAAAAATTGGCTGCCTTCGGGTAGCTGTTCATAAAACAGGTTTTACGAAATAAGAATTATGGCAGTTGCCATGCAAGGGTTGCTGACAAAAAGGGTATGCACATCAAAGTGCATACCCTTTTGCCGTTTATGGGAGAGTTGCGGGTTTCTTCTTGCGTGTAGACTAATTAAGGGCAAAATTGAAAGAAATAGGGGTTGCGTATTACCTATACTCTGATTCTTGCTTAGAACGCAGAAAAGCTGCCGTTTTCGACCTTTATCGCGACATAAACTTAAGGCATAGCCGCGCAATCTTCTACGACATACATCTCACAGCGTCCATCAGCACAACAGAAGAAATGCTTATGGTCGCTGCACCATCCGATGCGACTGTGATTTGCTTCGATAACAGTCTTACCATCATAAGTGATAAGACCTTCTTTGTAGCTGTCCTTTTCACCAACTCTGACAGTGAGATATGGATCCTTGCGCCCATGGATTTCATGGTAGATAGCAGGAATGATGATGTTGCCATCGTAGTCTTTCATGCCTTGTTTGCCGTTTTCTACGAAACAAATTCTCTGCTGTTCACGGTAGAAGCCATTCCAAGGGACATCATAGATGCAGGGGAGGATCTCGTTGCCCTCCTTATCAATCAAACCATGTCTGGTACCGTCCTTATCGCGGATAACCACTTCATATGGATCATGCCAGGTATAGATCGAGGAATATATGGATTTGAAACGCTCTTTGCCAGATGGGTCAATGATCTTTTCAATCGTCCGGCCGAGTTCTTCATCGAAGACCTCGACTTCCATATCGCCGTTGTCGCGGAAGGTGACATCAAGGAATTGGGGCTCAAACAGGACTTTCTTTTGTGCCAGATCATAGATGCCCATGGGGAGACCATCGCCCGTTGCATCCGGATCTTCAGCGTAAAACAGGATTCTGTCCTTCCAGGTTTCATAAGAGAAGCCTTCAAAGGTTGGTTCTGCGAGCCAGTTACCCTTGCAATCAACGACACCCCAGTGACCGTCTTTCCAGCCACCATAATGGACCATGAACATATCGGAGCGATCGAAGAAGTGCTTGATTTCATCGAAGATGAAGGGGATAACCTCGTTACCGTCCTTGTCGATGGCACCCCAGAGCTCCTCTTCCGTCCAGTAACGGCCCTGATTATACTTGTTGTCCCATTTAGGGTCGATAGTCCATTTGCCCTTTGCAACGATAGCAATACCATTTTCAAAGTCAGTAGCATAGATATACTGGGGCGGAATAACCTCCTCGCCAGATTCATTTACAAAACCCCAAGTACCCGCAATTTGATCATAATCCGAATGATAAGCCAAATCCATGAAGCGCAGCTTGAGCGTAGATACGCGGCACATTCCTTCGGAATAATCGCCGACTTCTTGATAATTATCCTGTCGAATTCTGCCACCAATCTCAAGCTCACAGCCATTTGGATCAACACAAAGCCACTTATCTCCAAGCTGTACTTTTGCTTTGCCTTCTCTGAAATCATCTGCTTGATCATACTTCATAGGAACGACAAACTTCATGTCCTTGTCAACGAAGCCATATCCATGGCCGTTGATAGCAACGCGAGCAAGATCTTCTTGGAAACTGTCGATGATATCGAAGGTCAGGCTGGTCAGTCGTTTTCCCTCCATAGAAGCAAACACGGACTTGCCGTACCAGTTGAATGCCTGGCCGCTGATTAAGACCTTCAATAGACCGGTTTCTCCGTCTTCGTACAGAGAGTTTACATTCCACTTCCAGATTTTCCGGATCTGGTGCTTTTCATCGGCATACACGATCTCATCTGTCAACTCCGGCTCGGAGTACGGCACACTCTCCATGTAGCATCGAGTTCCCGCGATTAGAAACTCATTTTTGAACACAATTGCCGGGCCACATTCGGGATAGCCTTTATATCTGCTTTCGTGCCGAGGAATTACAGAGACGGATGCCCAGATGTTATCGGTAAACACATGACCGCGATAGGAAAGAACCTCCTCGTGCTCAGACTCCGTCGGAATAGGAAGTACATACTTTTTGCACTCGCCGTTGTCGAAAAAGAGCTTTACGGCGAATCGTTCTGTGGGAACGGGGGCAAGCGGGACAGCGTTTATGAGTTTGGGAATATATGCGAACAGATCATCTGGTTCTCGTTGCTCGGTTTTAATAAACTCTGCCACCTTCCGATCACCACCGTCAAAGGGGTGACGGATCATGCTATGCATGCGGTCGGTGGCATGGAAGGAGCTCCAACTGAAGAAACCAAGACCTTCAATGTAGGGGACAGAGCTGTAAACTACATCGTTATAACGGACATAGCCCAACTTCATATCACCGTATTCCCGATGCATCGTCCGCAGCGTCCCATAGAAGGCGCTGTTCATAAATGCACCGGAGTATTTGGGATCTCCTTCAATGGACGGATTATCATCTGTGATAATGCAGTCATAGATGTCCGTATTTTCACGGTTGAAGGCGTACATGAACTGCCAGGTTTGATCCATCATCTCTTTGCGAGGATAGTATTCAAACAGATACGAGCCGTTGACTTCTTTAAGATGCCAAAACTCCGGGCTGTGAGTATCACTTCCGCAGTAGTTTCTTACACGATATTTGATCTCAGCTCCGGCCATGTAGCGATCGACATTGAGGTAGAGGATCAGGATGATGCTGTTTTCGGCGAAGGGTTCTTTGGCAAGCTTGCTGCAGAAATCACCGTCCAGCTGAGAAGTTTTCTTTTGGCCGTAGGCATACATGAAAATCGTGTAAATATAGCCTTTTCTATTGCACCGGTAACCGATGCAATCATCAAAGATCTGCGACTCCAGTACGCTATAGCCCTGCTCGGGCAGCCACTGTTTGGCATATTCATCTGCTTTGCGCCAAATATAAATCCCATCAGCCGTATTTACAGTCTTATCCCACTTTTGACCTGCAAATGAGCTTCTCATTTCGTTGACATGCCGATCATGTGTGGTCAGTGGCACTACTGTAGAAGGAAGGTCATCGGGAGAATCGGGTCCCAATTCTTCGCCATAAAAGGTTTCATTGAACTTGCTTGTGTCTCGAGACAGCCATATGCTTCTGAACTTCTCGTAGAGGTCTATCATACAGGCAACAACAGCAACAGGATAATCAGAGCCATACTGATACAAGAGCAGACCGTACCGGCAGGGATGCATTCCGGCTTGATTGTCCAAATCAGCAAGGGTTAGGCCATTTGCCAGGACAGATTCCAGTTCTATGACCTTGTAAGTATAAGCACAGGTTTCATCAATGTTCTTATGGACGGACTCCATATTTGACAGGATTTCAGATGCCCCCGAAAAGGACTTGTTTGCATACTGGGAAGCATAGTCACAGTCCGCCGCCATCAAAGGACGCAGTGCATCGATTTCGCCATCAGCGAATGCTTTTCCCAGTATGTCCATCATAGTATACTGATCCATACTTACACCTCCTAAAATCCGTAGATATCCATCATGTCGTTGGGGCCAAGCACCAAATCAGACCACTCTCGGATATCTTTGATCTGTGTTCTGTATTTATCCCGCTCTTTCCAGAAAGATGCGCCTCGGCTATTGAGCTTCCACATCATGTAATTGCCCTTTCCTTGCCGATCGATTAGCTCATCAAACAATTCATCAAAACTATCCGCAGCAAGGATTCGCCATGCCTCATCAAGGAGATCATTCCACTCTTTATGGCTGAAATGATACTCGCCGTACTCATCGAACCATCTCCCAATGGCAAGCGAAATGCTCCAATCAAGTATAAGAAAATCTTCAACATAGACATGAAGGCAAGAATCGCCTTTGCCGCTTGAAGATAGTGTCATATATGGGGTATCGGTATATGCGGCTCCTTTTCTCCCGAAGAACAACATATGACTTTCCGCCTCAAACCCGGTAACCTCATCAGCGTGAAGGTCCTCCCAGTTGAACAAAGTGTCTTTTAGTTCAGAAAAGCTGATTTTAACCCACTCATTGCTTACATCAACACACGCAACCTCGCAGTAATCAATGTCCGGGCTGATCTGCAGACCCAATCCATTTCTCAAACGAAGTGTTACATTTGAAACAAGCTCTCTCTGATAAGGAGGCTCATTAAAAGCGCAGAAAAACATCGGATCCTTGTCTGTTATCCGTGTGTTGACTTCGACTGAAACAATCTCCTGGCCGACACAAGGGGAGAAAAGAATATCTGCTTCCACATTAGGTTGATTTGTTCCGGCCTTGATCCACCAAGGAATACAGTTCATGCTCATCCGGAATTCCGGATCCTGCGGAGTATCGACTTCAAAGATATCTCCATCCTCGAACTCAATCAGAAAGGGTTCGTCAATTTGAGCATATCGGCTAAACTGCATGGTGGGATCAATCGTTGAATAATTGGATTTGCGCTGGCGCTCTTCTTCTGGCAGGTGCTCGACCTGTCGATAAGCTGCTTCTTCAACCCAGTCACGGGTATGGAAATAGCTCAAGCCAATCAAACGCATGCGCTTAATTTTACGGCCGCACAAAGCAAAGCTGTCGATCCGTTCACGGATTTCTTTTGGTGACACCATGGTAGGAGCAGACCACTCTCTTGCAGAAAAGGTGTAACCCTTAAAGTTGTCCCTGCCTTTGCTGTAAATTGTGTTTGAGATCATACGAGCACCTCCTCATGATAGAATTATATCGCCGTTATTGTACCATAAAACGGACTGCAGATTATATATTACCCCTCTGAGGACATTCGCCTTCAGAGGGGTAATGCATTAGAACATTTTCATCTGCTTAGAATCGTCCTCGTCTTCAGATGCACTGCGTGCTTTCTTCGTAGCGGATGTCTTCTTAGGTGCTGTAGCTTTCTTTTTGGCCTCAATTTCTTTCTTTTTTGCAAAGAAATACTTATTTACTTGGCTACGAGCGGCCTTTGTAGGAATTAGAGCAGCCATCTTTTCCAGCCTAAGATCGCTCTCGCGCATCTTCTGATAATGCCGTGAATCCTCGGAACACACCCAACGAGGCTCGTTTTTCATTGCGAACACATAGGGTGCTCCACACTTGCAACGAAGAATGCCATCCAGCGGATATTGCTGAGCAACATTTCTGGAATAATCGCCGGCAACGCACTGCCAGTAGATACCGCCTTCATCGCTTTCTTTCACGATCATTTCATCGCCGCAGATGGGGCACTTCTGTTCGTATGTGTTTTCTATTGCGTTGCAGATGTGCTCGATATCGAAAAGCTTTTCATATTCGGCAGTCAGCTCACGATCAGCATACCGCTGCATAACCTCGCCGGTCAAACCGGTAAAACTTAGTGCATTCAACGAGCCGATCCAAACCGCATTGCTGTCAACAAAAATCAGCTTTTCGTGCATGCCCTTCTTGTGAAGAACACTCACGCCGATATCGCGTAATTCTTTCTCACACTTTTGGTACTGCGCAAGTTCGGATTTGCCACGATCAGATAGAGCCTTTGTAACAACAATGATCTGCTTTCCGGCGCGGACGGCATCAGAGAAGGCCGGCAGAAGTGTGCTTAGGCGTGCTTCCGTCATAAAAGCTGAGTACACAATCAGGCGCTTTTTGAAGGAATGGATATCAGCCATGAAGTAGTCATTGAAGACATCTTCTCGGCAAACAATGTGTTTCCCTGTAAGGTTTCCATCAAAAGCAAAATCGGATTGCCGTGCGAACACAATTTCAGGAAGCAAAGTCTTGGCATCCACTTTGACAAGCCTATCCTTTTTGATGAGCTTGTCCAGCAGCTCCGACAGAGCGTTATTCTTGGCTCGTTTTTGGCAATATGCAAAATTGCCGACGATATACAGCTTGAACTTAGCTCTCGTGACAGCCACATTGAACATCTTGCGCAGATCTTCATTGACTTCCTTATCCGTCATAAACAGATTTGCCTTCCAATGCGGTTCATCGATCACTAGGTCAAATATTACGATATCGGCCTCGCTGCCTTGGAAACTGTGAATCGTTCCGGCTCTAATGAAATTGAGGTTTTCTTTAAAACCTCGATTGTGATACTCCAGTTCTACAAGTTGATTGATCCTTGCAACATGGGGTTTATACGGAGCGACGATCAGCACAGAAGCCTCTTTTTCCGGTTCGGCAGTAGCAGGATCGAGTTCCTTGAGTTTGTTTTCCAAGAACTTGAATGCAAGATCCACAGAAACGGCTGCTGAGAAACAATTCAGCCGGCTATGGCTCTTTCCTTGAGGCACACCGGTAACCCAAGCATGGAGACTCTCTGTGTCTATCAGGTGAACATTTCTCTTGGTTCTTTTGCCAGAATACCAACTATAGAATTTCTCGCGATCCTTGACTCTGAAATCGTTGTTATCATCCGAAAGAAGGCCACCGTATGCTCCGTAATACATGTTTGCGATGTCTGCAATATCAGACTCCATGCGGAACTGATTATTGAGCATAACGAAATTTTCAGGACAGGTTTCCTTGTTCCGAGCCCGCTCCTGCATCCCGCTATGGTAGAAGATATCCTTACCCAACCATTTTTGAGCCATAGGGGTATCTGCCATAACAATAGGCGGTAACTGCAGGAAGTCACCGACAATTACAATGCTGCTTTCAGCGAGGTAGCTGGCACACCAAAGTGCAGGAATAGAAGCCATGGAGGCCTCGTCCAAGATTACTGTGTCAAACTTTCTCTCTCGCAGAGTTTCGCTCAAATAAGACTTCGCAAGTGTGGCACCAACAATCTTGGCGCTCATAATTGCCTGCTTTTCGAGCTCCTGCATTTTCTCTTTCAGCTCATTGAGCTGCCGGAAGATTTCGACCAACTGCTGATCCGCATCTTCTTTTTCTTTTATGATGGCATCCATATCAACAGAAGCCATCTCAGCTTTTACAGATGCAAACAGCTTGGAAAGCTCATTAAAGAGGGGAGAGATTCCTTCAGAAGTCGGCTTGTACAGGAAGGTAATACAAAAAGAGATCTCTTTTTCAAGTTGCTCAGAACAAGCGTTATTCTCCTTATCCCGCAGCTTCGTAACCTCAGCCAATTTGTCCTGCTCCAGGCGGACTTTTCTACCCAACTCGCTAAGAACATCAAACGAAGACTTCGCCTGGCTCTGTTGTCGTTCCAGTTCGCGAACTTCTTCATGCAGTGCGTTTTTTCTGGTGGTCAGCTCCGGAAGAGCCTTTTGTGCGGCAGAAAGTTCGGCCTGCAGCTTATTTACCTCAGCATTCCAGTATTCCGGAGTTTTCGAGGGAGTGACTGCACGAATCTGCTCCTGCAAAAGCAATAGGCTTTCCAGTTGCTGAGAATACTCTTGTTTCAGGTCTTGTTGACGGCGCAAGTCGCCATTAGCGATTGGAATCTCTCGGCGGACGCGCTCCAAAGTAGTCTGTGCCTGAGTAACAGCACTCTTGCCGGCAAAAAGTTTTGCGACAGAGCTCTTTTTCTCATAATCCGAGATTGTTTGCTGTGCCGCAGTCTGCTGCCGAGTCAAATCACTGATTGAGCTTTGGAGGCGGTTGATCTGCGCATCAACTTTGCTGATTTCACCTCTAAGGAAGGAAACGGACATATACTTTGCTTCTTGAGCGCGAAGCTCCGTATATCGAGCGTGTTTTCTGACCTCATCCTGCGCCCTTTGGATCTGATCCGGAAGCACAGAAATAGCCTGTTCAATTCTATAAAATTGACCGCATACGGTATCGTAATCGCTCTTTTTTGCTTTAAGCGTTTTCGATAGGATCAGATAGTTCGCGTATTCAGGATGAGCCACCTTTTCCCTCTCTACGGAGACATTGATGGCGTCGCTCCTGCGCTGAATCTCGGTGATTTCCTTCTCATGTGCAGCAATACTCTGAAGTGCTTTCCGAATGACATCCAGATTGCTTTCTTTCAACCAAACATCCTTGGCGAGCAAGGGACGGATCTCGTTGATATGGTGCTGTAACTCAGCCTGCTGTTTTTCAAGAGCCGCCTTTTGCTCGTAAAGCTCTTTCCCTAAGGCGGCAACATGCTGTGCCAACAAAACCCGATCCGGCAAGGGCCTTGCAGGAGTACCAATTCTCAAAATCGGGTAATTGGTGTCATTATCCTGATTGGATTTGGAGTATGTTTTGTCGGCTTTTTCGATGGCACCGTCAACTGCCGTATTGGTATGAGACACAACCAATACGGATCTATCATGCTTATATAATTCATCGATAATCTGCCCAATTACGGTGGTTTTACCAGTACCAGGAGGTCCCCAGATGTATGTAATGTCGCTTGAAAGCGCAGATACGATAGCATTGTTTTGGCTTTTGGTGTTGCCGGTATTCAGTGCCAAGTCGTCATACTCGAATATCTTCTTTGCAGGATAAACACCGCAGTCAGAAGACAGCATACGTTTTCCTGCAGGATTTTCTTTTTCGGCATTCTCTTCGATACACTTGATCAGCCGCTCCATCAGAACTGTAGCGCCATTTTCAAGTCTGGCCTTGCCGATTGTGTCAGGCAGAGTCGTTTTTGTAGAGATGACAATGGAGTTCTCTTCGTAGCTTATAACGGTAACATCAAATTGATCCTTACCGATTACCAGCTTACAGGGCGTATCTGCCGGAAGAGAGGGGACATATTCAACATTAAAGCGATACCAGAGGTCGGCACCATGGCTTTCGATTTGGCGCCCGCCAAAGAGTAGCGTGGAAGACTGACCGCTTTTTTTGATCTTATCAATTTCTTCTTCAAGCGCATCCCGGAACTCTGATAGAATTCCTTTTAATTCCACCCGGTCAGGAACATGTTGCTTATCCTGAGCATACATCATGTCTTTCACTTCCTTGCTACATAAACTGCTTTAAAAGTTGATGCAGAAATCATCCTGTACAAAAATCATTCCTCAACTTCTATTGGATTCCGATATTTCTTCGGTGTGTACTTTTCTTTGTTCCGTTCTTTTGCCATCCAGTAGGCATCCTGCAAAGCGCGCATTACGGCATCCTTATCGTTCTCGGACAATTCACCACCGGCAAAGAGCGCAGACACATCGGCAACCAATTCTTCGGCATCTTTTGCACCTTTGTAGCCGTAGCTCTGTTGTGCCTGAAGAACAAATTCTTCGTCTTCGGAAAGCAGGAAGTTTATCTCGCATCCAAGTGCAGTGGCAAGTTTGGCGTAAACCTCGCGCTGTTTGGGATAGCGTCCGTCCACCTCATAATTGCGGATCGTCCGCAGGGACAGACCACACATTTTACCCAGTTCCGTCTGGGACAGCTTCTTTTCATTTCGCAGCAGTCTTACCTTTTCTCCAAACTTCATATTGAAAACCTCGCCCGGAAAATAATTTGCCTATCATTTGCCTAATTCTATTGACAGAGGAATATTACTTGCTTATAATATTATTAGGCAAATATCTTGCCTATATTATAGGCAGTTTTGAGCCTTTTGTCAACGGGTCTTGGGAAATTAGCAGAATAGCAAGCACAGCCAGTGTATGTACACTTGCAAAAATCCTCGTGCCGGCATTCCGAATGGCTTGCTATATAGCAAGCACATCCGGTGTTGCCACACTCGAAGATTTTTCCTCATTGGGATATCCCAAACCCTTAGTCTTTCAAGCGAAAAGGAAGGTGGAAATGGAAGAAAAGAAACGCAACATCCGCATCGACCAAGACGGCACTCGCCATGCTCCTGTTCCTATGTGGCAGGAGTTGCCGCAGATTACGGTACGCCTTGAAGAAGGGCATACCACCTACCGCTTTACCGGCAGCTTTGACGGGAAACACACACTTCCCGAAAAAGCGGTGAAGCTGGCAGATGAGCAAAAGGGTGTGTGATTTTATGATCCACAGCAACCTTGTATTGGCAGACTGCCCACCGAATATGGAGGAAAATATTATGAAGCAGTCTGATAAAATTACAGCATTGTATTGCCGCCTCTCCCGTGACGATGACCAACAGGGTGACAGCAATTCCATCGTTAATCAAGAGTTAATATGTAAAGGGTGGTTTCTCCCACCTAATACATATGACTGCGGCTCATTTGTGGTGAATGGAACAGCAGTTGTAGGAAAGGAGTCAAAACACCTTATAACCGCTGGAAATCAACACACAAAGGAGCTGATTTTTATGAAATCGTTATTTGATCAAATGGGCGGCACTTATCATCAGGAGGGCGATTACCTTATCCCAAACCTTACCCTGCCAGATGAGCCAGAATATCAGATAGGCAAATACGGACGTATGCGCCGCAGTTATCTGAAAGCTCATCGGCCTGTTCTCTACGCGAACTTTCTCACATCTGGGACGCTACATCGGCACCTTGCCGAGATTGACCAAGCCTGCAACGAGCATATGGAAATCATCGTTTCTGCTATGGCAAAGCAAGAAAGTGCGACTGAAGCCCTGAAAGCTGCTGACCAGTTGGAATGGGTACGCCGCATGAACAGCATCCGCAGCCGTGCTGAGGAAATTGTTCTGACTGAACTTGTATATAACTGATGAATGCCCGTTATTGGCTGCATGGCCGATAACGGGCGTTCTCTTATTCTCTGGGCAATACGAACCTATATTTGCCCTTGCCTTGACCGGTAACAGGTTCTATTAGTCCTGCGCTTTTGAGCTTATCTATCAATGCACCTGCCGGTGAGGAGGTTACACCCGCGAGCTTCATAATATCCGCTCGTGCAAATGCAGCGTCAAAACCAAATTTATGATACAGCCTTAGCATTGTTTCCTTGGTGCTTGCTTTCGCTTTCAGCCCTAAAAGGAGTGTTTCAAACAGCTGGTTTTTCTCAGAAACAACTGCTTTCTGCTCATCAAACAACTGGTTTTCATCCGAAATACTCGTTTTATCAATGGATTGCCCATAATTCAGGTTGTACAGCGTCACTTGGAACGAAGTAACGTCCGAATAGAATTTAGGCTCCAGCTCAGTACGGTAGTTATGGGCGGCACGGTAGGTTTCCGTGATTTTCTTAAAGCCGCTGCCTTGCCGCTCCATATAACCCAGCCGTCCGAAAATATCTGCAAGGACGGGATTGCGGCGCGTAGAGGAAATGCTGGACAGGTCTCGTTCCTGTATCCGCGTGCCGTCTGCCATACCACCGGGAGAATAGATAGTAAGGCGGTCATCGTAAATGTCGATGTGGACTTCGCTGCCCAAAATCAGATAGTCACGATGGATCAGTGCATTGACAAGCGCCTCAAAAACGCTTCGTTCGCAGTAGTCTGGCATCTCAACACGGGAATCGGCGGTTTTCTTCCAGCGCGTTTTCATATTCCGCTTGACAAA
>ULPR01059209.1_pt1 | contig 16408 bp, 14 predicted proteins | sample 1953681 | NCBI WGS metagenome assembly ULPR01 (sample SAMEA4835634, study PRJEB28245) | human gut metagenome | biome: gut microbiome; material: fecal sample | place: Denmark | collected 2008 | reverse complement strand
CTACGGCTGCCGGTTGCAGGTGGTGGACTGCCACAGGGAATACTGGGACGGCGTGACACGCTACACCATGGACAAGGTGCGCGCAGGCTATACGCCCAACCCCGACGTGATGTGCAACAGGATGATAAAGTTCGGTGCGTTCGACGAGAAGATGGGGCACAACTACGACCTCATCGCGACAGGCCACTACGCGCGGACAGAGATGATAGACGGCAGGAAATGGCTCGTGACGAGTCCTGACCCGGTGAAAGACCAGACCGACTTCCTGGCGCAGATATACGACTGGCAGCTGCGCAAGGCGATATTCCCGATAGGCCATTACATGAAGGAGGAGGTGAGGGAGATAGCCGAACGCGAGCATCTCATCAACGCGAAGCGCAAGGACTCACAGGGTATCTGCTTCCTGGGAAAGATAAACTACAACGACTACATAAGGCGTTATCTGGGCGAGAATCCCGGTGACGTGCTCGAACTGGAGACGGGCAGGAAGATAGGACAGCACCGGGGACTGTGGTTCCACACCATAGGGCAGCGGCACGGACTGGGTTTCGGCGGCGGTCCATGGTATGCCGTGAAGAAGGATGTGGAGCGCAACATACTCTACGTGAGCCGCGGATATGAGCCGCGCACGGCATACAAGACCGACTTCAAGGTGCACGGTTTCCACTTCCTGACGATGAATCCGTGGGGTGACTCGCCCGAGTGCGGTGTCACGTTCAAGATACGCCACACTCCGGAATACCATCCCGCACGGCTCGAGCGTCTGGGCGAGGGCTCATACATGGTGCACTCGCAGACACCCATACAGGGCGTGGCGCCGGGGCAGTTTTGCGTGGTATATGACGAGCGTCACCATTGTTGCATCGGGTCGGCGGAGATTACGGTGTGAATTGAACGTAATGTGATATGCCGGTTATGGTACGGTAAGAGACATGGATTTGTTATTCAGACGGCATTAATGTCTTACTTACAGATATCATCTTATAAAAACATAAGCTTATGAATATTTTTAACTTCAAGTATGGTATGGGCTATTGTGCGCGTGGTGCGGCAATGACAGCATTCTGTGTAATGACAATTGTAAATGTGTATGGCTTTTCAGCTTCGTCAAAACAGACTGACGACCGGCTCATGACGGAGAAGGAGAAGTATGAGGTGCTCGACAGCGTGTGCGCTGTATTGGATGAGTCAATCTATGACAGCAACGTGTATGGGATGAAACTCGACAACGGCTACCTTCTGTCGCAGCGTGAGGAGCTGGCAGACAGCCTTGTCCGGATGTTGGAACACAGGGGAAAGAAAACGCATACTTTTGAGGATGTCTTCGTCAGGAGAAGGCATTTGCCATATGCCAAAATAGCCTGCAAGCATGACAACAGCGTCTATACCTCTACGTACGAACTGCATAAGCTGAATCCTTTTCCCGGTTGTGGATATGGTGACTTCTGCGATTTCGGTGACGGAATATCATTGGATGTCAGCGTGGCTACGCACATAGAGCGTCCTCCTTATGAAGGAGGTGTCATAGCGGTGGAGTCGCTTAGGATAACGGATGCCGCGAGCCGTGATGTTATCGAGGATGTAAGGGAGAGCGTAAGGGACATAAAGGCGGAGCTGATAAGCAATCCTGAATATGAGGTGAGGTTCTCGCTGACGTTCGACTATGACGGTTCTTCGTATGAGGTGACGGGTATTGTACTGTCGCCGAAAATTTTAAGAAAGTATATGACGAGCTATGAAGCCTCCATGGAATTCAGAAAGAAGTATGGTCTGAAGGTGAGGAAAGTGGAGTGACATACATTGTGTTGATATATATGCGACGTTAAAAAATGTTGCAGGATTTGCCTGTAAGTCCGTTTCATGTTATATTTGCAACGTGCGGAAACGGTTTGTCTGCATAACATAATGACGGCAGGCATGAGTCCGCACGGATAGTGTGAACAAAACAGACAAACATTAAAACAGATTGTTATTATGATGAAGAAATCATTATTGGCACTGACCGCTGTCGCGTTTGTGGCTATGATGGCTTTTGCACAGGACATAAAGACAGCCGTAAACAAGAGTCAGTCAGGGGCACAGACAAGCGGATATGTGAAGAAAGACGTAAAGAAGAAGACTGACGGCAAGACATGCAATGTGTGTCCGGGAGCAGAAGCTTGCAAGAAAGCCGGATGCTGTGCCGGGACAGCGTGCAAGGACTGTCCGAACGCTCCGGCATGTGCAGGCAAGGGAACATGCTGTAAGGGCGGCGACTGCACAGGCAACGCTCAGTGCGCGAACAGCACGACATGTGCCAAGGCGTGCCCGCAGCATCAGGGAAAGTGCCACCGTGCGAAGGGATGTCCGGGACGTCCGCCAATGCAGGGACACTGCCATCGTTGAACAACAAAAATGCATGAGGATATGTTATTAAGCACAACACCTACAATAGAAGGCAGTCCTATACGCGAGTATAAGGGCGTGGTGACCGGCGAGACCATCATCGGCGCCAATGTGTTCAAGGATTTCATGGCTGGTCTGCGCGACTTCTTCGGCGGACGGAGCGGCACTTACGAGAAGGTGCTTGCCGAGGCGAAGGACACTTCTCTGTCTGAAATGGCGGAGCGGGCGCGCCAGTTGGGAGCCAACGCCGTGGTGGGGATAGACCTTGACTATGAGACTATTGGTCAGGGCAACTCAATGCTCATGGTGACATGCAGCGGAACAGCGGTTGTCATCTGACCGTAAAACGGAAGCATAGACATACTGACTGAACGTTAAGACGGAAAACGGACAGGACACAGGACGTATGTGCACAGGGTGGCACACGTCGGAGTGTCTTGTCCGTTTTCCGTCTTTCAGATAGACTTTTTGCCGTATGCGGCTATCTCATGCCACAGTCGGCACAGCTCGGTCATGCGTGGCAGGACTATGTCGGCACCCTGAGAGGCGAGCGCGGAGTCGGGTAGCGGTCCGCTGTTGACGGCAACGGTGAATATCCCTGCGGCTACTCCCGCCTTGACACCGAGCGGGGCGTTCTCCACGACGACGCCCTCCCACGGCTGGAGGTTGCCTGCTTTGGCAAGCCCCATGAGATAAGGATCGGGGGCGGGTTTGCCACGTCTGACGTCGTAGGCGCACACAATGTGGCGTTCGTCTACAAAGTCGGCGAAGTCGTCGAGCACCCTCTGTATGAGCGGACGCTGCCCGCTGCCGGTGACGATGCCTATCTGCATGCCGTCAGCCTTTATGGCTGTCATCAGCTCCTTTACTCCTTCCATTATCGGAGCTTCGGGCATCAGTCCGAACAGACGTGCTTTCTCGTCGTACATTTCCTGAGCCTCCTCTTCGCTGATGTCGCGTCCCTGCTGTTGCTTCACTACTATCTGGATGGTCTCCACACCCCGCATGCCTTCATACTTGTATGTGTCAGCCTCAGGCATGTCTATGCCATACTCAGCCATCGCATGCTTCCAGCATACGGCATGATTGGGCATCGAGTCGTAGAGTACGCCGTCCATGTCAAAAAGCACAGCCTTGGGACTGAACCGCCCAAAGCTGTGCTTCTTTATGTATTCGTTTATGTTTGCCTCTATCATGTCCACACGTTTTATGCTTCAGCGGCAAGACGCTCCTGTATAGCCTTGCTTTCTGCCTCGTAGCCCGGCTTGTTGAGCAGTGCGAACATGTTTTTCTTGTATGCCTCAACGCCCGGCTGGTTGAACGGATTGACACCGAGAACGTTGCCGCTTATGCCGCATGCTATCTCGAAGAAATAGATGAGCTGACCGATATAATACTCGTTGAGCTCCGGAACGGACAGGCGGATGTTGGGCACTCCGCCGTCTACGTGAGCCAGACGTGTACCGAGCTCAGCCATCTTGTTGACCTCGTCGACGCGCTTGCCTGCAAGGAAGTTGAGACCGTCGAGATTTTCCTCATCGTTGGGGAAGAGCACCTCGTGGTTTGTCTTCTCAATGCTCAGTACGGTCTCGAATATAGAGCGTTCTCCCTGCTGTATCCACTGACCCATGGAGTGGAGGTCGGTGGTGAAGTCGCATGATGCGGGGAAGATGCCTTTACCGTCCTTGCCTTCGCTCTCACCGTAGAGTTGCTTCCACCATTCGCTCATGAAATGGAGTTTGGGCTGGTAGTTTACCATTATCTCTATTTTCTTTCCTGCCTGTGCATAGAGTGCGTTGCGTACGGCGGCATAGAGGGCGGCGGGGTTCTCTTCGAACGGAACATCGGTGCCTGTGGCATTCTCCATGTCTGCCGCACCCTGAATGAGAGCCTTTATGTCGAAGCCTGCGATGGCGATGGGCAGCAGTCCTACCGGAGTGAGCACGGAAAAACGGCCTCCCACATTGTCGGGAATGACGAATGTCTTGTATCCTTCTTTTGTGGCGGCTGCGCGTGCCGCGCCTTTTACAGCGTCGGTGATGGCTACGATGACATCGCGTGCCTCATCCTTGCCGCGTTGTGTCTCGCACTGCTTCTTCAGCAGACGGAAGGTGAGGGCGGTCTCTGTTGTGGTGCCTGATTTTGATATGTTGATTACTCCGAACTTCTTGTCTTTGAGATATTCGGTGAGTTCGTACAGATAGTCCTCACCGATGTTGTTGCCTGCAAAGACTATCGTAGGATTCTTCTTGTCGCCTGTGAGCCATGAGAATGAGTTGCCGAGAGCCTCGATGACGGCGCGTGCTCCGAGGTAGCTTCCGCCAATGCCCGCAACCACAACCACTTCGCACTTCTCGCGCAGGGTGTCGGCAACTGACTGTATTTCGTTTATGAATTCCGGCGTTACCGATGACGGAAGGTGCAGCCATCCGAGGAAATCGTTGCCGGGGCACGTGCCTTCTTCGAGAGAACGGCGTGCGTCGTTTACTTGCTGTTTGTAAGATTCAACGGCACCCTCCTTTAGGAACGAGGATGCTTTGGTGATGTCTAAGATGATTTTTTTCATCGTTGTTGTTTTTTATGTTGTCTGTTGTTTGTTGTTCTGATTTATGCCATGTGTCACCGGAACTGTTATCTGAAAGAGTCGGTGAGGAGCTTTATCTCTATCTGAGGACTGATGCGTTCGTACAGAATGTTGTATACGGCGTCGAGGATGGGCATGTTCACGTGCATGTGCCTGTTTTTCTCCTTCATGCATTTTGTTCCGAAGAAGCCCTCGGCTATCATCTCCATCTCTATCTGCGCGCTCTTGACACTGTAGCCTTTGCCTATCATGGTGCCGAAGGTGCGGTTGCGCGAGAAGTTGGAGTATCCGGTAACGAGCAGGTCGCCCAGATAAACGGAGTCGTAGACGTTGCGCTCGAGAGGATAGATGGCTGAAAGGAAGCGCGACATCTCCTGTACGGCGTTCGCCATGAGCACCGCTTGGAAGTTGTCACCGTATTTCAGACCGCTGCATATGCCTGCTGCAATGGCGTAGACATTCTTCAATACAGATGAATATTCGATGCCGAGCACGTCGCTGCTGGTCTTTGTCTTGATGTATTCGGAAGCGATGACGTCTGCGAACGCCTGTGCTTTGTCCTGGTCGGAACAGCCCACTGTGAGATAGGAGAGGCGTTCGAGAGCCACCTCCTCGGCGTGAGACGGTCCTCCGATGCATGCCAGACTGCTTATCGGAACGTCGTAGACGTTGTGGAAAAACTCAGAGCAAGCAAGGTTGTCATCGGCGACAAGACCCTTTATGGCTGTGATTATGAACTTGTCGCGCAGGCGGGTTTTGAGTTTCTTGAGATGATTCTTCAAATATGGTGACGGTATGACGAACACAAGAGTGTCGTAGGCTTCGACAATCTTATTCAGGTCGCTGGAAAAGAAAATGTTGTCTACATTGAACCTGACACTTGTAAGATAGTTGGGGTTGTGCCCCATCCTGCGGAAGTTCTCGATGCTGTCGTCGCGCCGGATGTACCATCCTATGTGATCGGTCTTGCCTATCACAATCTTGGCTATGGCTGTAGCCCAGCTTCCGCCTCCGATTATTGCTATTTTGCCGCAATCGAACATTTTGTTGGAATCGTAATTTTCATATTCCCGGCGGTATCATATCCTCCGGATGATGCCGGCGTGATGTTCTGGCGTATATGCCATGTCTCACGCCGGCAGTTGTATGAATGTCATGCGTTTGCCGCGTCAATCCACTTCTGGAAGTCGTCCACTTTCGGATTTTCGTAGCCTAACTTGTATTTCTTGTTCACACCGCACACATCCATCTGAAGCTTTTGCGCCTTTACTTCCCTGATGTCTGATGTGAGGTTGTAGCCTGCCTTGTTGAACACGGGAATCCATTCCTCAGGAACACCGAGCGCAGTCCATTCGGCAACACTGCTTCTCGGTATGGCTTTTTCAGGGCGCATCTGCGGGAAGAACAGCACTTCCTGGATGGTGGTCTTTCCGGTCATAAGCATCACGAGACGGTCTATTCCTATGCCTATTCCGCTTGTCGGCGGCATGCCGTACTGAAGTGCGCGGAGGAAGTCCTGGTCTATTATCATCGCCTCATCGTCGCCTTTGTCGGCAAGTCGCATCTGTTCCTTGAACCGCTCCTCCTGATCGATGGGGTCGTTAAGCTCGGAATATGCGTTGGCGAGTTCTTTTCCGTTGACCATAAGCTCGAAACGCTCTGTCAGTCCGGGCTTGCTGCGGTGCATCTTTGTCAGCGGTGACATCTCGACAGGATAGTCTATGATGAACGTGGGCTGTATGAATGTGCCTTCACAGAATTCTCCGAATATCTCGTCAATCAGCTTTCCTTTACCCATGGTGTCGTCAATCTCCATGTTGAGCTTCCGGCATACATCGCGTATTTCGTCCTCGTTCATGCCGTTGAGGTCGTAGCCCGTCTTCTCCTTTATGGCGTCAAGGATGGGCAGACGGCGGTATGGAGCCTTGAAGCTTACGATGTTTCCGTCTATCTCACGCTCCGGTTTGCCGTTCACTGCGATGCATATCTTCTCGAGAAGCTGCTCGGTGAAGGACATCATCCAGTTGTAGTCTTTGTACTGGACGTAAAGTTCCATGCACGTGAACTCAGGGTTGTGGTTGCGGTCCATGCCTTCGTTGCGGAAGTTCTTTCCTATCTCGTACACACCTTCAAAGCCTCCCACAATGAGCCTTTTCAGGTAAAGCTCCGTGGCAATGCGCATGTACATGTCGGTGTTCAATGCGTTGAAGTGTGTGATGAAAGGACGTGCGCTCGCACCTCCGGCAATGGTTTGAAGGGTAGGAGTCTCAACCTCGGTGTACCCTGCTTCGTCAAGAACGTTGCGGAGTGTCCTCAGCACGGTGGCACGTTTGATGAACGTGTCTTTCACACCGTCGTTTACAATGAGGTCCACGTAACGTTGGCGGTAGCGGAGTTCGGGGTCGTCGAACTTGTCGTAAGCCACTCCGTCCTTGTATTTCACGATAGGTAGCGGCTTGAGACTCTTCGACAGAAGCTTTATATTCTGCGCGTGAACGCTTATCTCACCTGTCTGTGTCCTGAAAACAAAACCTTCCACTCCAATGAAATCCCCTATGTCAAGCAACCGTTTGAAAACGTTGTTGTACATGCTTTTGTCTTCTCCCGGACAAATATCGTCCCGGGTGATGTATATCTGTATTCGTCCTTTCGAGTCTTGTAGTTCCGCGAAGCTTGCCTTACCCATGACGCGGCGGCTCATAAGTCGCCCCGCAATGGTGACATTGCGCTTTTCGTCCTCATTGAAATTTTCCTTGATTTCGTCTGAAAAAGCATTTACCGGATATTCAGCTGCCGGATATGGGTCAATGCCCATGTCACGCAATTCCTGTAAACATTGTCTTCTGACAATTTCCTGTTCGCTCAGTTCTAAAATATTCATATCTTAATCAGAATTTATTCGATGTAGTGTGGTGCGTCGGACATGTGTATCGCGTATGAGTGTAAATACATATGTTCAACGTAATATGATGCAAATTTAATAAATAAATCCGAAAGGTTATTCATTTTCACATTTTATAATAAACAGTCATGACTTTAATTCTGGCTTCCAGGATGGACATAAATAAAAAAGACAACTATCATAGTTGATAATTGTCTTCCGTATTCTGGTGATCCGTTTGGGGCTCGAACCCAAGACCCCAACATTAAAAGTGTTGTGCTCTACCAGCTGAGCTAACGGATCTCCATGGGTGCTCAGATAGCTTGTATCTTAAAAGCGTGTGCAAAGGTATTGCTTTTTTTTGAAACACGCAAATTATTTCAGGCTTTTTTCTTGTATTTTGTCTATTTCGTGTTCTTTGGTTACGTATCTCTGCCAATATGCTATAATAAGCGTTGTAAGGGGGAGGGCGATTATCAGTCCGATGAATCCGAGCATGGCGCCCCATACAGACAGCGAGAGCAGCAGTATCGCCGGGTTGAGCCCCATTGCCTTACCCATTATTTTGGGAATGACAATTGTCTCGGTGATAATCTGTACAAGGATGAACAGTCCTACAGCCAAGCCGAATACATACCAGAAGTTCTGTCCCGTGTCGGCTGCTTTGAGCATGGCGAGGAATGCGGTGGGTATGAGTGCGAACGTGTGTAGATAGGGCACAAGATCCATTATTCCGATGAGAATTCCCAGTCCTATAGCCATCGGAAAATCCATAATTGTGAATCCTATGCAGAACATTATGCCCATGCATAAAGCTACCGAACTCTGTCCGCGTATGTAATTGTTCAGTTCGCGTTCCACGTCTTTCATGAGTTCCTGCCAGAACGGACGGTTCTTTTTCGGGAATATCTTTATCCAGTTGGTCGTGAGATATTCATAATCGAGGAGTATGAAGAACATGTATAGCAGTGTTATGCATGACGCCACGATGCTTATAATCACGCTGGCGGTTTGTCCGAGAACGGAGAACACTTTGGGCATACCGCTTTTCAGGATGTCGCTGAAGTCCTTGCTCTTGAAGAACCTCTCTATCTCGTGCTGGTTGTCTACAACCCATCTTTTTACAATCAGTGACAGGTCGTTTGTATGCGTTGTCTGCTGCAGCCATCTCATGAACACCTCATAAAGTTTCTGGAACTGTTCTATCATAGGAGGTATTATGAAATATACCATGCCTCCTATCACACCTATTACTATAAGGAGCGCGATTATTATGGCAATCGCCCTGACCTTTACTTTCATCTTATATTGTATGAATTTCACAAGTGGATAAAGCAGATAAGCGAAGAGCCAGGCTATTATGAAAGGCAATAGAGCGCCGCTAAGATAGTTGATGGCATACAGTACGGCAATGACAAGGATTGCTATCAGCATCCATCTTACGAACTTATCGAAGGTGATTTTTTCTTCAAGCATAATTTTATGTTAGTTTGGAAATGGTGTAATGAATGCGTATTATATTTCCGTCAATTGTCTGATATGTTGTTTCTGGATTTTCAGTATGCCATGTCTTGCCGTTTCGTTCACCCTGTTATTGCATCCGGTGCGGGCGTTTGTGTGACGTTGTTCAGCCCGGATGCATTTTATAACGGCTTTATACAGAATTTATCATATGGGCAAATCAATGGTCTGCGACGGTTTTGAAAGAACGTTGTCAATGATTTATGTATCTCATGTACGCATCATGTGTCTTGCCGGTAGTATGTCTGTCACAGCCTTCCTTCCATTGCCTTCTTGTAGCATTCGCGGCATAGCGGCTCATACTCGCTCTCCTCACCGAGCATCACACGCTTTTCACCGTCAACTATCCTGTGGCTTATATAAGCAAGATTGCCGCATTTCACGCATATGGCGTGAACCTTCGTCACGTCATCGGCAATGGCGCACAATGCCGGCATGGGTCCGAACGGCACTCCTTTGAAGTCCATGTCCAGCCCGGCTATGATGACCCGTGTCCCGCGGTTTGCCAGTTCGTTGCATACCTCCACAAGACCCTCGTCAAGAAATTGCGCCTCGTCTATTCCCACCACATCGATGTCTGACGCCAGCAGCAGTATGCTTGAAGACGACTCTATGGGTGTCGACTGTATGGATGTGTTGTCGTGGCTCACCACATCAACGTCCGAATAGCGTGTGTCTATTGCCGGTTTGAATATCTCCACTTTCTGACGTGCGAACTTGGCGCGTTTCAGACGCCTTATCAGTTCCTCTGTCTTGCCTGAAAACATAGAACCGCATATCACTTCAATTCTTCCCGGGCGGTGTGCCTCGTCTGATAAATAATCTGTCATGTTGGTTGCAAAAGTACAAAGACGTTTTAAAAATTGCAAAGAAATGAAGGCTTTTTTTGTCCGTGAGGAATATTTAGTTATATTTGTCCGCAGTATGGGAACACTTTATATCGTGCCTACGCCGGTGGGCAATATGGAAGATATGACGTTGCGTGCCATCCGTGTACTGAAAGAGGCGGATGTCGTTCTTGCCGAAGACACGCGTACTTCTGGTGTGCTTCTGAAGCATTTCGACATACAGAACCGGCTGCTGTCACATCATAAGTTCAACGAACACGGCACGACGGCATCTGTAATCGAGCGTCTCAAAGGAGGTCAGGACGTAGCCCTTGTGAGCGATGCCGGAACGCCGGGAATAAGCGACCCGGGATTCTTTCTTGCCCGTGAGGCTGTCAGAGCCGGTATAACCGTGCGGTGTCTGCCGGGTGCCACGGCGTGCATTCCTGCTGTAGTGGCTTCCGGACTGCCTTGCGACAGGTTCTGCTTCGAAGGATTCCTGCCCCAGAAGAAGGGCCGTCAGACCATGCTCGCCTCCCTGAAGGACGAGCCTCGGACGATGATTTTCTACGAGTCGCCCTACAGACTGCTGAAAACGTTAGGACAGTTTGCCGAGGTGTTTGGTGCCGGACGCGAGGTCTGCGTATGCCGCGAGATATCCAAACTGCACGAAGATTATGTCAGGGGAACGCTCGCGGAGGTCAAGGAACATTTCGAGAGCAATCCGCCGCGCGGTGAGATTGTCATCGTGCTTGCAGGCAATGACGACAGACAGAACAACAAAGAAAATGTATAACAAAACCAGACTGATATGAAGAAGTTATTATTTTTAGCAATTGGTTTGACTTTGATCACCTTCATGGGATGCAAGGAAGACCGCAAAGTAGCCGACGTAGCAGGATTCAGCCAGAATGACTCATTGCAGAAAATCATTGCTCAGAAGGATAATGAGATAAATGACATTATGGAAACATTCAACCAGATTGAGGCTGGATTCAAGGAAATAAATGAGGCTGAGAACCGTGTGAGTCTGATGAAGGACGGTGAGGGTGCCAACCGCAGACAGCAGCTTGTGGAGAACGTGCAGTTCATCTCCGCCACGATGAAGGAGAACCGCACGCTCATAGAAAAGCTGCGCCGCCAGCTGCGCGAGAGCAGTGTCAAGAGCGACAACCTGAAGAAGACCATCGAGAACCTCGTAGCCGAGCTTGAAGAGAAGGACAACCAGCTTCAGCAGCTCCGCGCAGAGCTCGACGCGAAGAATATCCATATTGCCGAGCTCGACCAGACCATAAGCGGTCTGAACGACAATGTGACAAATCTGCAGACCGAGAGTTCGCAGAAGAGCGCTACCATCCAGGCTCAGGACAAGCAGCTCAACACCGCATGGTTTGTGTTCGGCACCAAGAAGGAACTCAAGGAACAGCGCATCATCGACGGCGACCGCGTGCTCGAGTCAAACTTCAACAAGAGCTACTTCACAAAGATAGACATCCGCGTGGAGAAGGAGATTAAGCTCTATTCCAAGTATGCCAAGATTCTCACCATGCACCCGTCAGACAGCTACACGCTGGAGAAGGACGCCAACAAACAGTATGTCCTGCGCATCACCAATCCGCAGATATTCTGGTCGACAAGCAAGTATCTCGTCATACTCGTAAAATAACGTAGTCATATACGTATTCATTCATCAAAGGGGCAGACTCCGTCAGAGTCTGCCCCTTTGCCGTTTGTGTGAAGGTGCCGCTGCCATGTGTGCCTGCCGTAATCCTCCTTCGTTGTGTCCTCCGCTTTCGTCCGGCACAGACAGCCACGTCTTCTGCGGAGGCGGAAAAAACGTTTTGACGGTCTGATGACCGGTCCGGGTTTACCCCGGAGGATGATACACATGAGGCGAAACAGCCGGTCGCGGCTTACCCGAACAGCGGAACCACATATTTCGCCAGTGCGTATCCGCCGCCCAAGAGCCATGCGAAGAGTATCAGGGCGAGTACGAACGGCTTCACGCCAGCCTTGCGGAACTTGTCGATGCTTGTCTCCGCGCCGAGTGCCGTCATTGCCATCGTGAGCAGGAATGTGTCGAACGTGTTGATGAAGTCCACCATACCAGCCGGCAGGATGTCGAGAGAGTTGAACCCGATCACCACAAGAAACAGGATGGCAAACCACGGCAGCGAAATCTTTGCGCGCCCGCCCGTGTCACCGCTCTTCACCGCCGCCCTCATGACGCTGTAGCTTATTATGAGCAGGACGGGCACGAGCATCATCACACGTATCATCTTCACTATTATAGCCGGGTCTGACACCTCCTTGCCCATGGCGTTTCCCGCGCCCACAACGTGTGCCACCTCATGCACGGTGCTGCCCGTGTATATGCCCATCTCCTGCGGAGTGAGGTCTACGATGCCGTTGCGGTAGAGTATCGGATAGAGAAACATCGCTATCGTTCCGAATATCACCACCGTCGACACAGCCACCGCCGTCTTGTACGGCTTCACCTTTATCGCCGATTCGGTTCCCAGTATGGCTGCCGCCCCACAGATGCCGCTGCCCACAGATGTAAGCAGCGCGATGCCCCTGTCCATCTTCATCAGCCGTCCTATGAGCACTCCGCCGCATACGGTCACCGTCACTATCACGGCGTCTATGCATATTGCAGGGATGCCCACCTCAACCACATTCTGGAACGTAAGCCTGAATCCGTAGAGTATGATGCCTATGCGCAATATCCTTTTCGAGCAGAACTGGATGCCCGGAACCCACGTCTCCGGCAGGTTGTTGCGCAGGCTGTTGGCATAGAGCATGCCGAGAATGATGCCGACAATCATCGGGCTGAACGACAGTTTTTTCACAAACTCCATGCCGCCGATGTAGAATGCGGCGCATGAGAACAGTGCGATAAGCAGCACGCCGTGCAGCATGCTGCTGCGTTTTTCACTTAACATATTATTCAAATCGTTTTAGATGATAGTCCGGACTCATTAGCGTGAAGCCGCGCTTCACGTCAGGTGTGTCCGCGTTATCTTGTTTATAATTAAGTTTCAGGGCGTAAAATTAATTAAAAAAAGCATTTCCTCACTGTTTTGTCATGATATTTTTAATTGTCAGAAGCGGAGATATGTGAACGGGTCTACTTTTTTGCGCCTCTTTCATACACTTTCTCCGACTTCGTGTTCTTTGCGCTAATCTGCCGTCATACTGTCCAATATGTTTCCCCCTCTGCCTGTCACCTCTTCATCCCTCTTCCTCACTGCCGCCGTCGTCTTGTCCCGCGCTTTTACCAGATGTGGCTGTCCGCATCTTCGGCAAAGGCGCAGACAGACATGTCCGGCGGCAGTGCTGAATACCGGTGAAGTATTAATGACCGGTCCTGTTTCACTGTTTCTTCATCTCCATCTTCAGCTTTTTCGCTTTCATCGGCAGAGGATACGAGCACAGCCAAATCTTAGGGCTTATCTGCTGTCCTGTTATCACACCTTTCCTTTCGCCGCTGTCGGGCCGCTCGTTGTTGCTGTAGTCCATGTTGCGGTTGAGTGCCAGCACGTAAACCTCTATCTTCTTGCCAGCCATGTCTTTGGTCAGCGGTATATAATATGTATAGTTCCTGTCGCTTACGGCACTCTTATATTCCCACGTGTTGGATGTGAACGACGGCGCCCTGTCCGGACATCCCACATACTCGCCGTCTATCTTCACCGCTGCCCACGCGCCTTCCTGTCCGTGATAGCCGTTCACCGCCACGCACAGATAGGCGCCGTCGGCAATCTCCCCGAGCGTCAGCTCACTTTTCCATGCCTTCTTCGCCATGCACGTCGCGCTTCCGTAGGGGCGGAACAGGTTTGACGCGCGCCAACGGCTGCTGTCGGTTTTCTTTCCGTCCCTGTATCCCGTCACTTCCGACAGGCGCAGGGGGCAGGGCGCAAAGCGCACATATCTCACCTCGCCTGCGCCGCTCAGGTCTATCGTCATCCTCTTTCCCGCCGTGAAGGTTATCGGCTTCCAGCTTCTCAGGTCGGCTGAGACGTATGCCTCCACACCCTCGTAAGATTTGAGCGGAGTGATGGAGTATTCGTCGAACGACTCTATCACCAGACTGTCCAGCCGCTGTCTACCGCCCATGTCGAGGCAGAAGCCCGACTCTCCGAACGGACGTATGTCGCCCCAGCGCATGGCTATCGAGAATCCCGTCTGCGGATTGCCGTCAAACAGGTTGCGGTCCCATATCTCCCTTGCTCCGAACAGTTCCTGACCGAAGAAAGCGTCGCGTGCAGCCTTCACCTGCGGCACAGCCGTCTCGCCCGAGCGTTCCAGCGAGCGCACCTCGAGCGCGTTGTTGTCGGCGGCGAAGCATGTGGCGTAATACAGAGCCTCGGCGTCGGATGGCACGTCGCACTCCCGCATGTCGGCAAGCTTGCGGTAGGGCGGCAGAGTGAGCTTCTGTCCGTCGAACGTCAGTGTTATTTGCCGTCCGTCCAGCAGTTTCCGCGCCTGCGTCCCGTCTATACCTGCGGAGACGAACAGTCCGGCTCCACGCTCCATCCTCACCTTGTATTTCTCTCCCGGCATGCCCAGCAGCCTCACTTCAGCCGTGTTTCCCGCGCGGTCGTTTATGATGTGATAAGGTATGCCGCTCAGAGCCACGCGGTCTTTCTCCTTGTCTGTGGTTATCTTCACAAGAGCCGTGCGGAACGGCAGCACCTCAACCTTCAGCTCCGAGCCGTAGTCGTGGCTGCCCAGATCGTATATATAAGGATGGTACAGACGCGCCTTCACCTTCCGTCCGCAGTCCTTCAGTCCCGTCTCGCTGTCGAGTCTTACGCTGTATGTCTTTGTCTCCCACGACAGGTTGCGCATAGTGATGAACTGCGTCCTGCCGTCGCCTCTCGACACGGCTCCCTCTCCGTAGCGTCCTTCCGGCAACTGTATTCCCCCGGTGAGTATGTCGCGGTAGTCGCGGTGCAGATTGTAAATGTATGCCAGATATGGAAACTCGTCGTCTCTCAGCAGCCATGGGTTGGCGTATATCTGCGGAGAGAGAATCAGTCCGCGGTTGAACGCCTGCAATATGAGGTCGTCCTCCCAGTAGTCAAGACATGACGACAGGCACACACCGTGGTCTTCCGTCAGGCGCGTCAGGTTGTCGGGAGCTTTCCTTGCCAGCGCGCGTGCGCGGTGATGCGGGGCTGTCACGTCGTTGGTCATGTGCACGTCTATGTATGTCTCCTCACCTCCCATGAGATGTGTCGTCGAGTATTTGTCGCCCGGACCGAGGTCCAGCCTGTGGTTGAGCAGTATGAATCCGGGGTCTTCCTGCCTTATTGCCTTCATCATCCTGTCAAAGTTGCCGTACATCTCCTGCCTGAGCTGTCCGCACACAGCGTCCATCTTGAACAGTTTGAAGTTGTATTTCCTCACCAGCTCGGTCATCACGTCCATGCGTTCGTCGGCTTCCGCCTGTGTGTTGCCGAACCCGTCGGGACCGCACCACACCCCGAAACGCGTGCCGATGGACGCCGCTTTGCCGCAGACGGCGTCCAGTCCGCCTGGAAACTGCCTCCTGAAGCGTTCGGAGCGTGTGCTCCCATACCGTTTCGCACCGTCGAGCGCGCCCGCGTCGAAGGCGTATATGTCGAGCTGCATGCCGTAAGTGTCGTGCATCCATTTGAAGAAGTCGAGGTTTATCAGAGTCTGTTTCTCGGTGGGTCCTTCGTTAGTGTTGTTTATCCATGAGAAATATTCGGAGTATGACGGTGTGTTTTCCGCAGCTCCTCCTACGGGCAGAGCCTGACCGTAAGATGCTGTTGCAGATGCCATTATGAATATTGCCGACAGGAATGACTTGTGTTTCTTGTTCATGATTTTGTATGTAAGATTGTCTGATTATATTATGTATGTTATATCGGTCTGTGTAAAATTGTAGTGCAAAGATAGTGAAAGGTGAGCGCAGAGCAAAGGGAAAAGAAGATATTCTTTTCAGCTTTGCTCTGCCGAACCGCCTCCTGTCTTATTCAAAGATAGTGAAAGGTGAGCGCAGAGCAAAGGGAAAAGAAGATATTCTTTTCAGCTTTGCTCTGCCGAACCGCCTCCTATCTTATTCAAAGATAGTGAAAGGTGAGCGCAGAGCAAAGGGAAAAGAAGATATTCTTTTCAGCTTTGTCGGTATGGGACTGCATGTTTAAATTGTGGTGTAATTAAGTAGAGACGCAAAAT
>ULPR01022990.1_pt1 | contig 16870 bp, 19 predicted proteins | sample 1953681 | NCBI WGS metagenome assembly ULPR01 (sample SAMEA4835634, study PRJEB28245) | human gut metagenome | biome: gut microbiome; material: fecal sample | place: Denmark | collected 2008 | reverse complement strand
GAGGGTTGGGGTGGGTCCTATGTTTGTTGGGGTGGGTCTTTGCTTTTGTTTTTATCACTTTCTATGCTTGTTTTACGTCATTTCTTTGTAATTTTGCAGAATTAAATAACAAAAAGAAATCATTATGGACGAACAGATAAGACAAATCGGTGAGCGGCTGCGCGGACTGCGCGAGGTGCTCGACATACCGGCCGAGGAAGTGGCCGAACTGCGCGGCATAACTCTTGAGCACTATCAGAAGATAGAGGCCGGCGAGGCCGACCCGTCGGTCTACCGGCTGTCGAAGATTGCCAAGCGCTACGGCATTGCCCTCGACGTGCTGATGTTCGGCGAAGAACCGCGCATGAGCAGCTATTTCCTCACGCGCGCCGGGCAGGGCATGGCCGTGGAGCGCTGCAAGAGCTACAAGTATCAGAGCCTTGCGAGCGGATTCCGCGGCCGCAAGTTTGACACATATTTGACACAGGTCGACCCGCTGCCGGCCGGCGCCCGTTTCAACAAAAACTCGCACGACGGTCAGGAGTTCGACTATATCGTCGAGGGACGGATGGAGATCACCATCGGCAACAAGGTCATGGAGCTCGGCCCCGGCGACAGCATCTTCTTCGACGCGTCGCAGCCCCACTGCATGCGCGCGTTGGGCGGGCAGCCGGTGAAGTTTCTCGTGGTGGTGGAGTAAGTAAGGCCAGCCCCCTATGGTCCCCCAAAGGGGGACACTGAGTGGGTTCCAACGGTATGGTAAATAAAAGTAAAAGGTGATAAAGATAAAGGTGATAAAGATAAAGGTAATAAAGGTATAAAGATATGAAACAGAATAACGATATGCAACATACGTCCGATAACGACGACGATATGAAAAAGAATGGCCCTTCCTCCGCTCAGTGTCCCCCTTTGGGGGACCATAGGGGGCCGGACCATAGGGGGCTCCTGTCCCGTTTCCTGACACAGACACATTTTGAGTCGCAGGAGGACTTCATCCGCAACCTGCACTTCAAGATACCCGAGCGGTTCAACTTCGCCTACGACGTCATGGACGTGTGGGCCGAGGAGCAGCCCGATAAGCTGGCCCTGCTTTGGACGAACGATGAGGGCGAGTGCCGCCGGTTCACGTTCGGCGAACTGAAGACACTCACGGACCGCACTGCCGCGTGGTTCATGCAACTGGGCATCGGTCGCGGCGACAAGGTCATGCTCATCCTCAAGCGCCGCTATGAGTTCTGGCTCTCGATGCTGGCGCTCCATAAGATAGGCGCCATAGCCATCCCCGCCACCCACATGCTCACCCGCCACGACATCGTCTACCGCAACACCCGCGCCGGCGTCAAGGCCATCGTCTGCGTCGGTGAGGAATATGTCATGCGCCAGGTGAGCGACGCCATGGCCGACAGTCCGACGGTCGAGACACTCATCAGCGTCGGTCCGCTACGGTCCGAAGGTTTCCACGACTGGCAGAGCGAGTGGGAGCAGGCACCGGCGTTCGTGCGCCCCGACCACGTGAACGACAACGACGACACGATGCTGATGTACTTCACCAGCGGCACCAGCGGCGAGCCGAAGATGGTTGCCCACGACTTCCTCTATGCCCTCGGCCATCTGACGACGGGTGTCTTCTGGCACAACCTGTCCGCGGACAGCATCCACCTTACCGTGGCCGACACGGGCTGGGGCAAGGCTGTCTGGGGAAAGATGTACGGTCAGTGGTTTGCCGGAGCCGTCGTGTTTGTCTTCGACCATGAGAAGTTCACGGCCGACAAGATTCTCCGTCAGATAGAGCGCTACCGCATCACGTCGTTCTGCGCCCCGCCGACGGTCTACCGCTTCATGATACATGAGGACTTCTCGAAGTATGACCTGTCCTCCCTGCGCTACTGCTGCACGGCCGGTGAGGCCCTCAATCCCGCCGTCTACGACCGTTTCCTCGAACTGACGGGCATCCGCCTCATGGAAGGCTTCGGCCAGACGGAGACGACGATGACGCTCGGCACGATGCCGTGGACCACACCGAAGCCCGGTTCGATGGGTCTGCCCAACCCGCAGTATGACATCGCCCTCGTCAAGCCCGACGGCACACCGTGTGAGGACGGAGAGAAGGGGGAAATCGTGATAAAGACAAGTCAGAGTTCAGAGGGTAGAGTGAAGAGGTATGATTACTCTCAAGCCTTGAATATGGAGCAGGGTAATATAGGACAGAGTGAAGACGGTTATCATACCTCTGAACCCAACACTCATTTCCCCGAACTACCTAAGAGTAATCATACCTCTTCACTCTACACTCATGCCTCTGACCTCAAAAAGCCTTTGGGTTTGTTCAAGGAGTATTACCGTGATGAGGAGCTGACGCGCCGCGTATGGCACGACGGCATGTACCACACGGGCGATGTGGCGTGGCGTGACGAGGACGGCTACTACTGGTTCGTGGGCCGCATCGACGACGTCATCAAGAGCAGCGGCTACCGCATCGGCCCGTTTGAGGTAGAGAGTGCGCTGATGACCCATCCTGCTGTCGTGGAATGTGCCATCACGGGCGTGCCCGACGACATACGCGGCATGGTGGTCAAGGCCACCGTCGTGCTCCATGCCGACTGGAAAGACCGTGCCGGCGACGACCTCGTCAAGGAACTGCAACAGCATGTCAAGCGCGAGACGGCACCGTATAAGTATCCGCGTATCATCGAGTTCGTCGACGAACTGCCGAAGACCATCAGCGGAAAGATACGCCGCGTAGAGATAAGGGAGAAAGACAAGAAATGAGAATAGTTATAAAAGTGGGCAGCAACGTGCTGACCCGTGACGACGGAAAGCTCGACATAACGCGCATGTCGGCCATAGTGGATCAGGTGGCGTGGCTGCGCGGCGAGGGCCACGAGGTGATTCTCGTGTCGAGCGGAGCCGTGGCCAGCGGCCGCGGAGAACTGAAGACTGACGGCCGGCGCCTCGACAGCGTGGCCCAGCGGCAGCTGTTCTCCGCGCTGGGACAGGCCAAGCTGATAAACCTCTACTACGATCTGTTCCGCGAATACCGCATACACGTCGGTCAGGTGCTCACGATGAAGGAGAGCTTCGCCACGCGCCGCGAATATCTCAACCAGCGCGCCTGCATGACGGTGATGCTCGACAACGGCGTCATACCCATCGTCAACGAGAATGACACCGTCAGCGTCACCGAACTGATGTTCACCGACAACGACGAACTGTCCGGGCTGATTGCCTCGATGATGGATGCCGACGTGCTCGTCATTCTGAGCAATATCGACGGCATCTTCAACGGTTCGCCCGCCGATCCCGCGTCGCGCGTCATACCGCGGGTGGAGCCGGACCGCGACCTCAGCGAATACATACAGCAGGAGAAGAGCGGGTTCGGGCGCGGCGGGATGACGTCGAAGTGTGCCGTGGCGCGCCGCGTGGCCGACGAGGGAATACGCGTCGTGATAGCCAACGGCAAGCGTGACAACATACTCGTAGAGCTCGTGAAGTCGCCCGACACGACGCTTCACACCGAGTTCGTGCCACGTTCCGCCGAGACATCGCCCGTGAAGAAGTGGATTGCCCACAGCGGCAGCTTCGCCAAGGGCGTGGTCCGCATTAACGCCCGTGCCGCCGAAGCCCTGCGCTCCGACCGTGCCGTGAGCCTGCTGATGGTCGGTGTGACGGCCGTCGAAGGTGACTTTGAGGAGGGCGACATCGTCTCGATAACGGATGAGGACGGCAGCAGCATCGGCGTCGGACGCAGCAACTACGCCGCCGCAGAGGCCCGCACGCTCATCGGCCGTCACGACGTGCGCCCCATCGTCCATTACGACTATCTATATATGGAGTAGGTGATTTATCTTAATTTGGCCGCAAACGCTTGGCTGGAAGGAAATAAAGCGCTATTTTTGCAGAAACATAAATATCAGAATGTCATGGAACCGGTTTTTACGTCATATCAGATAGAGATGCTCAATCTTGTATCACAAGTGAGAGACGACAGGACTATGCAGGAAATAAATCAGATGTTGTCCGATTACTTCGCCCGGAAAGCTCAGACGGAGATAGACCGGCTGTGGGATTGCGGAGAACTGAACGACCGCCTGATGGAGGATTGGAAGGGCGAACACATGAGAACTCCATACAAATAGGCAGGTGATGGAACGGATTGTGCTTGATACGAACTGTCTGCTGATATCACTTGCCAGCAAGAGTGCATATCATCGGGTGTGGACTGATTTCATCGGAAGGAAGTATATATTGTGTGTCACTAACGACATAATAACGGAATACGAGGAGATTCTGACGCAGAAGGTCGGCAAGGATATTGCCGGAAATATAATACGGACAATACTGTCAAGGGACAACACGGCCCAAATAGATATATGTTATCGTTTTAATATGATAACGGCAGACGCCGATGATAATAAGTTTGTTGATTGTGCCGTTGCCGCCAATGCGCGGTTCGTTGTTACTCAAGACCGCCATTTCGACATTCTGAAGCAGATAAAGTTTCCGCATGTGGACGTGGCGGACATTGACAGTTTTATATTATGGCTTGGTCATAACAGGAACTAAACATAACAACAATCATGACAGAGACATCATAAAGGCTTGCAAACGCTTGGCTGGAAGGAAATAAAGCGCTATTTTTGCAGAAATATAAATACGTGTGTATGACAACAAATCGTGATGAAGATATCTACCGTAAGGTCCATTTCGCAGTGATGGCCATTGAGGCAAGTGCGAAAAAGGCGGATGTGTCTGGACGGGAGATGTACGACAGACTGAAAAGACAGGGGCTTATTCATAAGCGGCTGTTCCGCCATTATGATATGTTGCATACCCAAAGCCTCGATTGGGTGGCTGATGACACGGTGGAAACCCTGAGAAACTGGGAAAAAGAAGAAGAGGAGGCCGGACGATGATTACGTTATATCATGGCTCATATCTATCCGTGTCACACCCGCAGGTCACGGCCGGCAGACGAAATCTTGATTTCGGACGTGGATTCTATATTACCAAAATCAGAGAACAGGCCGAATCCTGGGCGGTTGTCATAGCCGGCAGGAAGGGTAGAAAGGCTTCGCCAGTGGTCAGCATATACTCGTTTGATGATGCTCTTGCTGAATCTGACGGAGTCAGGTTCAAGCGATTTCTGTCATACGATATAGAGTGGTTGGACTATGTGATAGCTTGCCGAAGCGGGAAGGATGTCTCGCTGGAGTATGACATTGTGGAAGGCGGAGTGGCAAATGACAATGTGATAGACACGGTTGAAGACTATGAGAAGGGTATTATTACGGCCGAACAGGCGCTTGGACAGTTGAAATATAAGAAGGTGAACCACCAGATGTGTATTCTCAACCAGTCAGTAATAGACAGATATCTTCAGTTCAAGGAAAGCGTGATATTAAAGGAAGAGGAGAACGAGGGATGAGAGATGCCGTATTGTGGCGCAAGCAAAGCCACATTATAATGCTGCTTGCGGATAAGTTGAATATAGATGCCGAACGTGCTCTCGACCTGTTCTATTCCACCGAGACCTATCGCCGGCTGGCAAATCCTGATTCCGGAATCAGGCTCATGAGCGATTTATATATTCTGGAAGATATATTGAAAGAACTGGAAAGTAATAACAGGAACTAAACATATAACAACAATCATGACAGAGACATTCAAGAAGGCAAAGGAGGCCGGGCGCAGACTCGCGCTGATGACGGACGACGAACGCGGCGAAGTGCTGCGGAGCGTGGCCGACGCGATAGTGGATAACAAGGAAAGGCTGCTCCGGGCCAACGCCGAAGATTTGGCGAAGATGGACCGCAGCAATCCGCTCTACGACCGGCTGATGCTCACGGACGACCGTCTGGAGGCCATCGCGGCCGACATGAGGGCTGTGGCGGGGCTGCCGTCGCCGCTCGGGCGGACGCTCACGGAGCGCACGCTGGAGAACGGGTTGAGGCTGAAGAAGGTGAGCGTGCCGTTTGGCGTGATTGGTATGATATATGAGGCGCGGCCTAACGTCACGTTCGATGTCTTCGCGTTGTGCTTCAAGAGCGGCAACGCCTGTGTACTGAAGGGCGGCCGTGATGCCGACGGGTCAAACCGTGCCGGTGTCGCGGTGATACACGAAGTGTTGCGGCGATATGGCATCGACACTACCACCGTGACGCTGCTGCCCGCCACGCATGAGGCCACGGCGGCGCTGCTGTCGGCCGTCGGTTATATCGACCTATGCATTCCGCGCGGCGGCCGCCGGCTGATTGATTTCGTGAGAGATACGGCCCGCGTGCCGGTGATAGAGACTGGTGCCGGAGTGGTGAGCACATACTTCGATGAGGCCGGCGATACGACGAAGGGAAGCCGTGTCATCTGCAACGCCAAGACGCGGCGCGTGAGCGTCTGCAACGCCCTCGACTGCCTCATTATCCACCGAAACCGCCTCTCCGACCTGCCCTCGCTCTGCCAGCCTTTGGCCGAAAAAAACGTCACGATATATGCCGATGAGGCCGCACGCGAGGCTCTGTGCGGTGCTTATCCCGCGGAACTGCTGCTTCCGGCCACGGAAGAGAGCTACGGCACGGAGTTCATGGACTATAAGATGGCCATCCGCACGGTCGATTCGTTGGATGCTGCTATCGCCCACATCAACCGTTACGGCTCCGGTCACAGCGAGAGCATCGTGACTGAGGACTCCGCCGCTGCCCGCTGTTTTCAGGCTCAGGTGGACGCCGCCTGCGTCTATGTGAACGCTCCGACGAGCTTTACCGACGGCGCGCAGTTCGGATTGGGCGCCGAAATAGGTATCAGCACGCAGAAGCTCGGCCCGCGCGGCCCGATGGGACTCGAAGAGATAACGACATATAAGTGGCTTATCGAGGGCGACGGACAGGTGAGAGCGTAGTCTCCGAAGATGCAAAATAAGACATAAAAAGCCGCAAAGGCGCAAGGAACATAACCTATAAGTATTGTTCTTTGCGCCATTGCGGCTAATGTGTTTCATCGTAGGGCTGGCCTAATTTGGTTTATTGTTTGTCTTCTCCATCTCTTGCCATGCGAAATTCTTCCATACGTTCACGTATGTTGTTTACGGTCTCCTGCATTCCTTTCTCCTGTATAAGTTCATCAAGAAACTTGCGGAGGCTTTTCATGGCGTCTTTGTCTTCCATTAATGCGACTACGTCGGCCAGCACAGACTGCTGCAATGTAATAGCGTTGCTCATACTTATGTCCTTTCTTTATACCTGCAAATATACGTAATGTTCTGTTCATCTGCAAATTTCGGCGGCTGAAAATCCGTTATCGCGGTGTTTTGAACCGGTTTTGAGGCTGTTGTGGCGTGAAATGTTTTGATAATCGGGAATAAATATCTAACTTTGCGTCACTTAGCGACAATCATCAGAAACCCAGAGAATATATGAACGTAAAAATAGAAGAATCGTGGCGGCAGCATATCGGTGCCGAGTTTGAGAAGCCGTATTTCAAGGAACTCACCGATTTCGTGCGTGACGAATACAGGCGCGGCACGTGTTATCCGCCGGCGGCGCTGGTTTTCAACGCCTTCAATCTGTGTCCTTTCGACCGTGTCAAGGTCGTCATCATCGGTCAGGACCCATATCATGAGCCCGGCCAGGCCCACGGCCTGTGCTTCTCCGTCTGTGACGGCGTTCAGCCGCCGCCCTCGCTGGTCAATATCTTCCGCGAGATACACGACGACACAGGTACTCCCATCCCCACGTCGGGCAACCTCACCCGATGGGCTGAGCAGGGCGTGCTTCTGCTCAACGCCACGCTGACCGTCAGGGCGCATCAGGCTGCAAGCCATCAGCGCCACGGATGGGAGGAGTTCACCGATGCCGCCATACGTGCCCTGTCGGCCGACCGCGACCATCTGGTGTTCATTCTCTGGGGCGGATATGCCCGCAGCAAGGCGTCGCTGATTGACTCCGGCCGCCATCTCGTGCTCCAGTCCGTCCATCCCTCACCGCTGTCGGCAAATCGCGGCGGGTGGTTCGGAAACCACCATTTCTCGCAGACTAACATGTATCTCCGCAACAACGGCATGGAGCCGATAGAGTGGTAGGGCTTTTATTAGGAGTTAACTTCTGAGCGGGCTATGCCCGCGATAACTCCTTAAAAACAAAAAAATATATGCTTTCGATAATCGAAGTAGGCGGAGTGCTTGTCTCCGCAGATATACTGACAGAATGTTTTTGCTGTGACCTTGACGCTTGTCACGGCGAATGTTGCGTTGAGGGCGATGCCGGTGCGCCTGTTACTCTCGACGAAGTGGCTGCCATAGAGGATGCTCTCGACACAGTGTGGCCCGAATTGACGGCGCAGGCTCAGGCCGTGATCGACCGTCAGGGCGTGGCTTATACCGACGTGGAGGGCGCGCTGGTGACGAGCATCGTGAACGGCCGCGACTGCGTCTTTACGTGTCACGAGGGCGGTTGCTGCCTCTGTGCCTTGGAGAAGGCGTGGCGCGACGGCCGCACACGCTTTCAGAAACCAATCAGCTGCGCGCTATATCCCATCCGCGAAGTGACGATGAGCAACGGAACCGTCGGGCTTAACTATCACCGCTGGAATGTCTGCCGTGCCGCCGTGGCCCGTGGCCGTGAGCTCTCGTTGCCCGTCTACCGTTTTCTGGAAGGCCCGCTCGTGCGCCGCTTCGGACAGGAGTGGTACGACGAGCTGACGAACGTAGCCGACGAACTGAAGCGGCAGGGATATATTTAAGAGGTGCATCAAGAGTCCGTTCAAACCGTTGATACAGATTCTTTTGCAGCATGGAATGGCAGGCCTTCCATCAAGGGTGCTCAAAACCGCAAAAAAGTGGGGCCATTTACGTTTGCACATTTACGGATGTGCCATTTACGGATGCACATGATTCGAACGTCCGAAACTTCAATAATTTGGAAATTATAATTCATAATTTATAATTCTGAATTGGTTTTGTCCTCAAATTATGCTAACTTTGCACCTTATTAATATATATAAGCGATTGAAACCGTAATATAATCTGGTCGGACCGATTATATAAGGCATACAAAATCACGATATAAAGCATACGAAATCAATATATAAACCGAACGAAATGGAACAGAAACAATACAAGCGCACCACCGTCACGGCGGCATTGCCGTATGCCAACGGCGGTGTTCACATCGGCCATCTCGCTGGAGTCTACGTGCCTGCGGACATCTACGTACGTTATCTGAGGCTCAAGGGACAGGACGTCATCTTCATCTGCGGAAGCGACGAGCACGGTGTGCCAATCACCATCCGCGCCCGCAAGGAAGGCATCACACCCCAGGACGTCGTCGACCGCTACCACTCGATCATCAAGAAGAGCTTCGAGGACTTCGGCATCTCGTTTGACATCTACAGCCGCACGACATCGGAGACACACAGCAAGCTGGCCTCCGACTTCTTCAAGAAGCTCTATGACGACGGCAAGCTCATCGAGCAGGTGTCGGAGCAGTACTACGACGAAGAGGCCCGACAGTTCCTCGCAGACAGATATATCACGGGCGAATGTCCCCACTGCCACAACCCCAAGGCTTATGGCGACCAGTGTGAGAAATGCGGCAGCGACCTCGACCCGACCGAACTCATCAATCCGCAGTCGGCCATCAGCGGCTCCGCACCCGTATTGAAGAAGACCAAAAACTGGTATCTGCCGCTCAACGAATATCAGCAGTGGCTCAAGGAGTGGATTCTCGACGGCCACAAGGAGTGGCGTCCCAACGTCTACGGACAGTGCAAGAGCTGGCTCGACCTCGACCTCCAGCCCCGCGCCATGACCCGCGACCTCGACTGGGGCATACCAGTGCCCGTCGAAGGCGGCGAGGGAAAGGTGCTCTACGTCTGGTTTGACGCCCCCATCGGATATATATCCAATACGAAAGAGCTCCTGCCCGACACGTGGGAGAAGTGGTGGAAGGACCCTGAGACGCGCCTCATCCACTTCATCGGCAAGGACAACATCGTCTTCCACTGCATCGTCTTCCCCACCATGCTCAAGGCCCACGGCGGCTATATCCTGCCCGAGAACGTGCCTGCCAACGAATTCCTCAATCTGGAGAACGACAAGATCTCGACCTCACGCAACTGGGCCGTATGGCTTCACGAATATCTCGAGGACATGCCGGGCAAGCAGGACGTCATGCGCTATGTCCTCACGGCCAACGCCCCGGAGACCAAGGACAACAACTTCACGTGGCGGGACTTCCAGGACCGCAACAACAACGAGCTGGTGGCTGTCTACGGCAACTTCGTCAACCGTGCGCTCCAGCTCACGAAGAAGTATTGGGCGGGAGTCGTTCCGGAGTGCGGCGAACTGACCGACATCGACTGCGCGACGCTCGACGAGTTTAAGGACGTCAAGGCGCGCGTCGAGGAGAACCTCGATGTTTTCAAGTTCCGCGAGTCTCTTAAGGAGGCCATGAACCTCGCCCGCATCGGCAACCGCTACATCACCGAGTGCGAGCCGTGGAAGGTGTGGAAGACCGACCCCAAGCGCGTCGAGACCATTCTCTATATCTCGCTCCAGCTCGTGGCCAATCTCGCCATCGCCTTCGAACCGTTCCTGCCGTTCAGCAGCGCCCGTCTGCGCCGCATGCTCAACGTCGAGAAGTTTGAGTGGGACAGCCTCGGCAGCACCGAACTGCTCCGTCCGGGCCATCAGCTGGCCGAACCGGAACTGCTCTTCGAGAAGATTGAGGACGAGGCCATAGCCTTCCAGCTCAACAAGCTCGAAGAAGCCAAGAAGGCCAACGCCGCCGCAGCATACAAGGCAGACCCCATAAAGGCTCCCGTGACGTTCGAGGACTTCGAGAAACTCGACATCCGCGTCGGCCACATCAAGCACTGCGAGAAAGTCAAGAAGGCCAACAAGCTGCTCAAGTTCACCATCGACGACGGCTCCGGCACCGACCGCACCATCGTCAGCGGCATCGCCAAGTTCTACGAACCCGAAGAGCTCATCGGCAAGGACGTGCTCTTCATCGCCAACTTCCCGCCCCGCAAGCTCATGGGCATAGAGAGTCAGGGCATGATTCTCTCGGCCGAGAACTTCGACGGAAGCCTCAGCGTGACGTCAATCCTGCGCGAGGTGAAGCCCGGAAGCAAGGTCTGCTGATGAAAATGGAATATGTATAGGAATTGAGGGGAGCCGCGCGTTCCCTTCGGTTCCTATTTTTTTAATCGGAACGGAGTAGTATGTGATGGAGTCACTGAGGGAGAAAACGGAGAAAGGAATGTTCTGGGGCGGGCTGAACAACGGTGTCCAGCAGCTGCTGGGACTCGTCTTCGGCATCATCCTCGGACGTCTCCTGACGCCTTCCGACTATGGCATGACGGCCATGATAAGCATCTTTACGCTTATCGCCACGGCCCTTCAGAACAGCGGATTCACGGCCGCGCTGGCCAACATGAAGTCTCCCGGCCACCGCGACTACAACTCCGTGTTCTGGTTCAACATCATCGTCGCCCTTTCGCTTTATATCATTCTCTTCTTCTGTGCGCCACTCATCGCCGCTTTCTACCGCACGGAAAGCCTTATACCGCTCTGCCGCTACGCCTTTTTGGCCATCGTCCTGTCGTCTTTCGGCACGGCCCAGTCGGCCTATCTCTTCAAAAATCTCATGGTCAAGGAACAGGCCAAGGCCGGCATGACGGCCGTCATCCTGTCCTGTCTGACGGGCGTCACGATGGCGCTGATGGACATGGCCTACTGGTCGCTGGCCACCCAGGGACTTGTCTTTGTAGGCGTGAACATGCTGATGCAGTGGCACTATTCCCCGTGGCGGCCGTCGCTTGACGTCGATTTCGGCCCTGTCAAGCGCATGTTCCGTTTCAGTTGCAAGATTCTCGCGACGACAATCCTCACCCATATCAACACCAACGTGCTCAACATCCTGTTGGGCCGCCATTTCTCAACCGTCGAAACAGGCTACTACAGCCAGGCGTACCAGTGGAATTTCAAGTGCTTCAGCCTTGTCCAGGGCATGGTCCAGCAGGTTGCCCAGCCCGTCCTTGCCGGACTGAACGGCGAGGACGGCCGTCAGCTGAAGGTGCTCCGGAAGATGATGCGCTTCACGGCCTTCATCTCTTTCCCGCTTCTTTTCGGCTTCGCGCTGGTGGCCGAGGAGTTCATCCTGCTGACCATCAAGGAGCAGTGGCTGCCCAGTGCGCGCCTGCTTCAGATTTTGTGCATTGGCGGCGCGGTGATGCCTATGTGCACATTACTATCGAACACCATCATCAGCAAGGGCCGTTCGGGGACATATATGTACGGAACGCTGGCCCTCGGAGTGGCCCAGATCGCTCTCATGGTGACCATCTGGCCGCTCGGACTAAAGGCTATGGTCATCGGCCACTCGGCACTCAACGTCATCTGGCTCTTCGTCTGGCACAGGCTGACGGCACGGCTGACGGGCTACGGCCTCCGCATGTTCCTCGCCGACACCGTTCCCTTCGCCCTCGCGGCGGCGGGAGTGATGGCCGCCACGGGTGCCGCCACGGCGTGGATAGGCCCGCTATGGGTGATACTGGCGGTGCGCGTAGTCGTGGCCGCAGCACTATATTATGGTGTGATGCGCGTGGCGCGTGTCCGGATACTTGCCGATTGCACCGATTTTTTGTTGTCTAAAATAAGAAAAACATGACCCTTGCCTTTCTCATATCAGCCCATACAGACCCGGAACACCTCCGGCGGCTCATCCTCAGTCTGCCCTCCGGTTCACGTTTTCATGTCCATATAGACCGCAAGGCCGACATCGCGCCTTTCGTCCGGCTGCTCGGCGATAATCCGTCGGTGACGTTTCTTGAGCGCAGGACGGATGTCGTCTGGGGCAGCATCAACGAGGTTGAATATCAGATGGAGCTGCTACGCAGTGCACTCGGCGACTCCGTCCGTCCCGACTATCTCATCAGCATGAGCGGCATGGACTATCCGCTGTGGGACAACAGCCGCATGGAGCGGTTCTTCTCCGAGGCCGCCGGCCGCGAGTTTCTTCAGGGAATAAGCATGGAGGGACAGGGGCGTCACGCCGAGATATACACCGAATATCGCCTGTTCGGTGACCGCCGGTTGGCGCCGGGGTCGCTCGGAAGCCGCATGAGGGTGGCCGCGAGAAAGATCCTGAAGGCAGTGGGAGTGAAAAAACCGCTGACATTCCGGGCCGGCGGACGCCGCTACACACTCCACAAAGGGGCGGCATGGTGGGCCATAACGCCACGGCTGGCCGCCGCCGCGCTGACCGCATGGGACACGGACAAGGCCCTGCGGCGCTATTTCTCCACGAGCTTCTGCCCGGCGGAGACTTTCCTCCAGACCTTCGCCTTCAACAGCAATGAGTTTGCACCGCGCTGCATCCTCACCGAGGACAACTACCGGTCGCTGGCCGAGCTTACGCCGCTGACGTACATAGACTACAACCCCGTGATAAAGATACTCACCGAGGAAGATTTCCCGGCGCTTGTGGCCTCCGGAAAGATGTTCTGCCGCAAGACTGTGACGGGCCGCAGCGACCGTCTGATGGACATGATTGACGCCCGGCGGGATGAGGAGGACGCGGACGTGGGAGGCGCGGACGGCACTGAATGAAATGTAAAAACACAACTGACATTATGATACAACAATATACTGACGACGAACTTTCGCGGCTGCACGACACTCTCTATGAGATATTGGCAGAGGTCGTGCGCGTCTGCGACAAGCTCGGCATACGCTACTTCATCATCGGCGGCACCGGCATCGGCGCTTTCTTCTGGGACCGCATACTCCCGTGGGACGACGACATCGACATCGGCATGACCCGCGACAACTACGAGCGTTTCCTCGCAGAGGCTCCAGCCGAGCTGGGCGAGCGCTATTTCCTGCAGTGGTTCAAGACGGACGAGCGTGTTCCGTTCTTCTTCGCCAAGGTCAGAAAGAACGGGACACTTTTCACCGAGGGCCTCGTCAAGGACATCCCGATGCACCACGGCATCTACGTCGACATCTTCCCGTTCGACAACATCCCGGAGAACCGCATGCTGGAGAAGCTGCAATACAACGCGATGGGTTTCTTCAACGCCTGCTTCATAGCTAAGGAGATATGGCAGTGGCGCTGGTGCGGGCGCTGCTCGCTGCCGGAGCCTCATCCGCGCGGTTTCATCCCCTGTCTCATAACCCGCATCATCAACACGCTGCTGCCGAAGCGCGCGATATTCCGCATGTTGACGATGGTCCAGACGATGTTCAACGGCCGGCCGACACGCTACTGCAAGAACATCGTGACACCGTCGGAACGTGTCCTGCGCGACCATGTGGACCATCCGCGGATGGTGACCCTCGGCCCGCTGACGGTGGCCGCGCCATACGACCTCGAAGCCTATCTGCACGACCATTACCCCGTTCTCGAAAAGCATATTCCGAAGGAACAGCAGGTCAACCACCGGCCCGACAGGCTGGAATTTGGATGAACACTATCTTGATGTATCCGTATGGGAATGTAAAAATGAGTCATATTGGTTGGTAATACAGTTTGTATTACCAACCAATATGGCATATATTACTGACATTATGTGCCTCTTTGTGTTGATAAGTCAGTGGCGGAAGGGTTTGTAGTGGGCTTTGTCGGCCAAGGCTAACAATTCACGGTCGCCACGGCTGTCGCCGTAGGCGGTCAGGTGGTAGTTGGCGCGGTCGGGATAGAGGGCAAGCAGACGTCGGACTTTCTCCGCGCCGTAACAGTTGGCGGTGGAGAAACGGCCCGTCAGACGACCGGCGGAGGTCTCGACAGATGTGCCGATGACGGTCAGACGGGGTGAGGTAGATGGAAGTGAAGTGGAGAATGGGAGTGATTGGGACGATGTAATTGTATCGGCAATGCCGGTGAAGAATGGGATGACCCAACGGTCGACGCTTGCGCTGACGATGACAACGGTGTCGCCGCGGTTGATGGCTGAGCGGAGGGCGTCGAGGCCTCCGGGACGCAGCAGGTGACGGTTGGCGCGGGCAAAATTGGCGCAGAGGGCGTCGAAACGGTCGATGGACATGCCGCGGAAGAAATGGGAGAAGATACGCTGCTTGGTGCGGTAGTTGGGGTAGAGGTGGAGCTTCATCAGTACCAGTAGCGGGGCGTGGCGCAGGAAGCCGAGGAGGAAGGCGCGGGTACCGCAGGCGTATCGGATGAACTCTATCAGGGTGTCGCGGGTGGTGAGGGTACCGTCGAAGTCGAAAGCATGGATGTTCATTGTGGATGTGGGCCTCACCCCGGCCCTCCCCAAGGGGGAGGGTGCCTACGAGGTTCGGGCCTGGGAATTTAATTACGCAACTATATACTTGAATGTACAAATGGTTACGTATAATGATAGGTTGCACCTATCATGAGTGATGTTTAATTAGAGTTTACTATATTCGGAACGAGTATCATCATTCTCGTTACCATGCATATCTTTTTCCTCTTTCTTTTTCATATCCTCGATTTGTATACTGAGAATATCCTCTAAGGACTCTCGTAGTGAATCGAGGATTTTCACGGTATGCGTGACTATGTGAGAATTGATGTTGCTCATATTTGTTGTTGATTGGATGGAATATTTATTAAATGGAATATAACAATTATAATTTACCTTTATGTATAATCGTTTTTTGTCGTTCAGATTCCATCTTATCTACAAGTCTTAATAATGTATTTGCTTCTTTTGAAGAAAACAAAACAACAGGAATCTCTTTATAAAATCTATGTGCTTTCACAATGATCTTACCATCCATTCCATTGCCTTTAACTTTTATTCTTGGCTCGTTCTTAATTACCGTTTCCATTACTATTCTGTTTTATAATATGATGCAAAGTGTCTATCTGATTAAATAAGCCATCGCTTACGCCTCTTAGGATATTAGTATCTATATTTCCTTTGAAACGCCCTTCTTTAGGACTATCTATACATAAAAATCCTCTAATTTTATCCTTACTTTGTTCGTCTGCTAAAAGAGGAACAATGGGAACAACTAAAGTCGAACGATATTTAAGAGGCCAATATTTCCTACGCATCATATTTTCAAAAAGCAATATTTTTTTGTTTGGTAACCAATTATTCTGCAAACGGGTATTTTTATAATCCCTACATATAGGTAAATGTGCTTCATGAAAATATGTAGTATCTACATTGTCATTGTCGAAATTTGAATAAATGAATTCAAAATCAGAATTTCCATCTAACCAATGTTCTGTTTTGTCATTAGTTCCTGTTTTCCTCTGAATCGTTTTTGAATAATTGTCTCTCACTAATGTTTGAACACAAATACGTTGTTTCTGCTCATTCTTTATTAAAAATTTTATACAAACACCAATCTTTTCTTCATATATTTTTGAAAAAGCTTCTGCTAATGAGTCGCATAAATTTGATAAATTCTGAAGTATCTTTTCTGGTTTTTGTTCCTGTTGTCGATTAATACTATGCAAATATGAAAAACCAATATTTATATCTGCATAGATATCTGCATATCTAACTTTCTTACGGTAATTTGAAATTAAATAGAAATTATACCCTAAGAAAAAGAACGAAATTAAGCCTAAAAAAATCACGCCCCACATTCCTTGATTATTTAAATGTGGTGCAAAATAAATACCAAAGGCAATTATTGAAGCAATACTTCCTATTATTGAAAGAAGTAATACGATATAATCTCCAATTGTTTTTGTCATAAAGTTATTTTGTTTGCAAAGATACTTATATTTTCATGAATATGCAATGAATATGGATGTTTTTTATAGATTTTCTCTGAGTATACGATAATGTATACGATAATGTTTGATGTTATCTCAAATAATACACCACATTGCAATCTTTATAGAGAAGATTATTAAATAGGGTCTGCTGAATAATTATCTGTTCACAGACA
>ULPR01032138.1_pt1 | contig 17364 bp, 15 predicted proteins | sample 1953681 | NCBI WGS metagenome assembly ULPR01 (sample SAMEA4835634, study PRJEB28245) | human gut metagenome | biome: gut microbiome; material: fecal sample | place: Denmark | collected 2008 | reverse complement strand
AGAAAATGCTTTCGTAATTATAAAAAGGCAGCCGGCAAAGCTTCCGGCAGAAAGAGAGGTTGATGATGAATCAGGAAAATACAGAATTGTTTTTTGGAGACGAGCAGGATGTTGTAATCACTCTGGAGGTAGAGGATGGAACAGAGACAAAGGTGACCCCTCTGGCAAGCTTTGAGATCGATGAGCTTGGTACCGAGTATATTATTGCAGCAGAGCTTACACCGGATGAGGAGAGCATGACCGGTGAGGTACAGATCCTGAAATATGAAGAAGATGCGGATGGGGAAGCTTCTATGTCTTCCATCGAGGATGAAGAGGAGTATCAGCTTGCAGCCGAGGCATGTCGTCAGATCATCAGGAGTGGTGCAATTGAGGGCTTTGATGTGGAAGAAGATGACGAGGATGAGGATTCAGAGGAATATGACGAAGATTATCTCAGTGATATTGGAAATATTTTTCCGGGTTTGTCTATCGACAAGGGAGAGGAATAGAAGAGATTCTGCGTCATTTTTGACAATAAAACGGAAATGTAATATAATTTCACTTAGTTTTTTGCAATAGGGACACAGTTGGTATCCAGGTTTTGAAAGAGAAAGCCTGGAGAAAGGCGTTTTCGGGTGAGGAAGGACAAAATATGGAGAAAAAGAAGCTGTTGGTGATGGATGATGATACGGTGACGAGAGAACTGATTCAGGATCTCCTGCAGTATGACTGCGATTGTATTTCGGCACAAAATGGTGTGGAGGGGTTGTCTTATCTGGAACAGCATCCCGGACAGGTGGATCTGATCGTAGTGGATCTGATCATGCCGGTGATGGACGGGTTTGAAGTGATGAAATGCATCCAGTCCAATGCATTGAACCGTAATATTCCAATCCTTGTGATCACAGCTTCCGATCAGCAGGAAGATATCAAAAAGGCGTTTGCCTGCGGAGCGGACGATATTCTGATGAAGCCGCTACAGTCCGACATTGTCAGAAAACGTATCTTAAATATGTTTGATATCGCAGACAGAAGAAATATTCATAATGTGATGGAGGATATGGTAAGGATTGAGATTGAGGAAAATATTGACAGTCTGGGAATCTGTCCATGTCCGGTGTGCCGCAGGGATCTGATGACATTGACGTTAAATAATGTTCCACCGAAGTATGTCAATACCGAAAAGGGAGCGATCATGTCGAAGGTTGGCAGTATGTCACGTGCAGAGAAGATCAAGCTGCTGGCAGAGATTGCCCATTATGCAGAAATGGTGCGTGACAGACCGCGTCATTCCCTTCCGGACAGTAATATCACGAAGTAAATAGAAAATAAAGGAAGTGGATTCCTTTAAATAAAAATACGACACAGATGCGTGTCTTATAATGGAGGCAGAAATGAAAGTATCAAAATTGGTAGGTTCACGTTTTAAGGAGAAACCGGCGGATTGTGTGATTGACAGCCATGCACTGATGGTGCGGGGCGGTTATATGAAATATGTTGGCAATGGTATTTTTTCCGAATTCCCGACTTTGAGAAAGATTACCGCAAAGATTGAAAATATTATCCGCAGTGAGATGGATGCCATTGATGGACAGGAAGTTTTGTTTCCGGTTGTTCTTCCGGCAGATCTCTGGGAGGAATCCGGCAGATATGACAGTGTAGGAAGCGAGCTTCTTCGTTTTACCGACAGAAACAATGCAAAGCATGTTCTCGGTATGACTCATGAGGAGGCTGCGGTACATCTGGTACGTGAATATGCCCAGACATATACCAAATATCCGTTTATGATCTACCAGGTACAGAGAAAGTTCCGTGATGAGGCAAGACCTCGTGCCGGAATGATCCGTGTTCGTGAGTTTACCATGAAAGATGCTTATTCATTCCATACCTCCCAGGAAGATCTGGAGCGTTACTATGCGATCGCATATAAGGCGTATAACCGTATTTTCCAGAGAGCAGGTATTCCGGAGGTTGTAACGGTAGCATCGGATTCCGGTATGATGGGAGGAAGCCTTTCTCATGAGTATATGCTTCTGACACCGGTTGGAGAGGATTCCATTGTACTTTGTAATGAGTGTGATTTCCGTGCCAATATGGAAGCGGCAAAGACAATTGTTGAGAATCAGCCCGGTCAGGCAGAGAATCTGGAGTGTATTGAGACACCGGACTGCAAGACTATTGAAGATGTCTGCGGATTTTTGAAGAGTGATGTGGAGACCTCCTGCAAGGCAGTGGTATATCAGAAGAATTCTGATGATACCTATGTGGTTGCTTTTGTCAGAGGAGATTATGAGATCAATGAGACAAAGCTTCGTAATCTGGTGGGAGAAGAGATCCACCCGGCAGATATCACAGAGGATTGCGGCCTTGTTGCGGGATATATCGGACCGTACCAGATTACAGATAAGGCAGAGGTATATCTGGATGTATCTCTGAAGGGAATCCGGTCTATGGTTGCCGGAGCTAATAAGGAAGGCTATCATTATAAGGGACTGAATCTGGAGCGTGAGCTTGGTGAAGTGACATATCACGATATTTCTAAGATACGCGAGGGTGGCATCTGCCCTTGCTGTGGCAAGCCGTCCATTACGATCAAGCGTGGTATCGAGGTTGGTAATATCTTCCAGCTTGGCACAAAGTATACCAAGTCTATGAATATGCAGTACACCGATGAGAATGGTGAGCTTCAGTATCCGATCATGGGATGCTACGGTATTGGTGTTGGCCGTCTGGCAGCGTCTATCTGCGAGGCAAAGCATGACGAGTATGGTCCGATCTGGCCGATCTCGATTGCTCCTTGGGAGGTTGAAGTATGCTGTCTCCGTGTGGATGATGAGGAGACCAAAAAGGTTTCGGATGAGATGTATCAGAAGCTGTTGCAGGCCGGTGTGGATGTGATCTATGATGACAGAGACGTACGTCCGGGAGCTATGTTCTCTGATGCAGATCTGATCGGTGCGCCGATTCGCGTTGTGGTAAGTCCGAGAAACTTAAAGGAGTCCTGTATTGAGCTTGCAACGAGAGACAAGTCATACAAGGAGATGGTTCCGGTAGAAGAAGCGTTTGATGCTGTTCTGAAGTTAAAGCAGCAGTTGTTTGATGACATTAATGCAAAAGTGGAAGCATACGAATAAATAATATAAAGATAGAGATGTCGTGTTGAATTGATGTCTGTTTTGGGATAGTTGTTCTGCAGTGTGAATACATACAGTAGAGCAACTATTCGTTTTTTAGAGGGGGTTAGGTATGATTAACTTTATTGCAAAACATTGGATTCCGGATTACAGGAAGTATCAGGATAAACGTGTGCGGCAGCAATACGGAATTCTTTGCGGTATTGTGGGAATCTTTCTTAATATTTTATTGTTTGCCGGGAAGCTTTTTGTGGGGGGGCTCAGTCATTCTATTGCAATTATGGCAGATGCCTTTAATAACCTGTCGGATGCCGGTTCTTCCCTGATCCTTCTGTTTGGATTCCGTCTGGCAGGTCAGAAGCCGGATCCGGAGCATCCCTTTGGTCATGGCAGATTGGAGTATGTAGCAGGCTTGATCGTATCGATGATCATTATGGTTATGGCGGTGGAGCTTATGAGAAGCTCCGGGCAGAAGATCCTGCACCCGGAGGAGGTCATCTGGCATACGGGTACGCTTGTAATGCTGATAGTTTCGATTCTTGTCAAGCTGTATATGTTTACATATAACCGCTCTTATGGCAAAAAGATTGCCAGTGCTGCCATGGGAGCAACGGCTCTGGATAGTATCAGTGATGCGGTAGCAACCTTTGTGGTACTGATTTCTACGGTGGTATCCCATTTTACGGGACTTCAGATTGATGGTGTGTGCGGTATGCTGGTGGGAATCTTTATCATGTATGCCGGTATTTCTGCAGCAAGGGATACCATCAATCCGCTGCTTGGACAGCCGGCGGAGGAATGCTTTGTGGAGCGGGTTCATGAAATTGTTCTTTCCCGGAAGGAAATTCTGGGGATGCATGATCTGGTGGTTCACAATTACGGGCCGGGACGTACCATGCTTTCCCTGCATGCGGAGGTTCCGGTGGATGGAAGTCTGGTGGAGCTTCATGAGGTGATCGATGAGGTGGAGCATCAGATTTCCGATGAACTGGACTGCTCTGCGGTGATCCATATCGATCCTATCTGGGCAAAGGATGAGGAAACGCAGAAGATGAAAAAGGAGATGGAGGCGGATTTAAAGCTGATGGATCCGTCCCTGGCACTTCATGATTTCCGGGTGGTACGTTGTACCGGCCATATGAAGCTGTTTTTTGATATCCAGGAGCCGTATTCCTGCAAGATCGAGGAGAAGGAGTTGGTAAAGCGGCTGCAGGATCACGTGGCAGAAAATCATCCGGGGGTGGAGCTGGTGGTATATGTTGATCGATTTTAAGGCGTTTTGAACGGATGATTTACAGAAATCTCCTTTTGTGGTATGATAAATAAAGTTTTGTCAGGTTACCCCTGAATGGATAAAGAGAGAATGGAGGCAATTAGATTATGGGAATGACAATGACGCAGAAGATTTTAGCGGCACATGCAGGATTGGAGTCGGTTCAGGCCGGACAGCTTATTATGGCGGATCTTGACCTTGTCCTTGCAAATGATATAACTGGTCCGGTAGCGATTCACGAGGTGGAGAAGCTAAACAAAAAGACAGTATTTGATAAAGATAAGATTGCCCTTGTTCCGGATCATTTTACCCCCAATAAAGATATTAAATCTGCGGAGCATTGCAAATGCGTCCGTGAATATGCCAAAGAGCATGATATTACCAATTATTTTGAAGTGGGACAGATGGGTATTGAGCATGCCCTTGTTCCGGAAAAGGGATTGATCGTGGCAGGTGATGTCTGCATCGGAGCGGATTCCCACACTTGTACATATGGAGCCTTAGGTGCTTTTTCTACCGGTGTCGGCAGCACCGATATGGGATGTGGCATGATCACAGGACAGGCATGGTTTAAGGTGCCTTCTGCAATTAAGATCGAGCTTACCGGAAAGCTTTCCAAATGGGTCAGCGGTAAGGATGTGATCCTTCATATTATCGGAATGATCGGCGTGGACGGTGCATTGTACCGCTCTATGGAGTTTGCGGGAGACGGCGTAGCAAGTCTTTCCATGGATGATCGATTCTCCATTGCCAATATGGCGATCGAGGCAGGTGCCAAGAATGGTATCTTCCCGGTTGATGATCAGACGATTGCATATATGAAGGAGCATTCACAGAAGAAATACAAGATCTTTGAGGCTGATGAGGATGCAGAGTATGACGAGGTTATTAAGATTGATCTGAGTACATTAAAGCCAACCGTAGCTTTTCCACACCTTCCGGAGAATACAAAGACTGTAGATGAGGCTGGTGAGGTTACCATTGACCAGGTTGTGATCGGATCCTGTACCAATGGCCGTATCTCTGATCTCAGAGAGGCAGCAAGCGTTTTGAAGGGACGTAAGGTGGCAGATGGTATCCGAGCTATTGTGATACCGGCTACACAGAGTATTTATATGCAGGCGATCGAGGAAGGTCTTGTTCAGACATTTATTGAGGCAGGAGCTGTGGTAAGTACTCCGACATGCGGACCTTGTCTGGGTGGTCATATGGGCTGTCTGGCAAAGGGAGAGAGAGCTGTTTCTACCACAAACCGTAACTTTGTAGGACGTATGGGTCATGTGGAATCTGAGGTATATCTGGCAAGCCCGGCTGTTGCAGCGGCCAGTGCAGTAACCGGAAAGATCTCACAGCCATCAGATCTGGGACTTTAATATAAAATTCTCAAAAAGTGTGATTAATTATAAAGTATATGGAGGAAAGTAAATATGAAAGCATGTGGTACCGTTCATAAATATGGAGATAATGTAGATACAGATGTTATCATTCCGGCACGCTATCTGAACTCATCAGATCCGGCAGAGCTGGCAAAAAGCTGTATGGAGGATATTGACCCGGACTTTGTAAACAGAGTGAAGAAGGGCGATATCATGGTAGCCAACAAAAACTTTGGATGTGGTTCATCCAGAGAGCATGCTCCGATTGCGATTAAGGCATCCGGCATCAGCTGCGTTATTGCAGAGACATTTGCGCGCATTTTTTACCGTAATGCCATCAATATCGGACTCCCGATCATTGAGTGTCCGGAGGCAGCTAAGGAGATTGAGGCGGGAGATACGGTTGAGATCGATTTTGACAGCGGTGTGATCGTAGACAAGACAAAAGGAACACAGTATCAGGGACAGGCATTCCCTCCGTTTATGCAGAAGATCATTAAGGCAGAGGGATTAGTGAATTATATTAACAGCAACTATGCAGAGTAATCTGGGATAAGGAGAAAAACATGGTATTTGGAGTAATTCTTGCCGGCGGTGTCGGCAGCCGTATGGGGAATGTTGAGAAGCCGAAGCAGTTTTTAAAAATTGGAGGAAAGCCAATCCTCATTCATACTGTAGAGAAGTTTTTGATGCATGATTCGTTTCAGGAGTTGATCGTGCTGACTCCGACAGAGTGGATCGAGCATACCAAAAACCTTCTGAAGAAGTATCTGGGAGAGGCCGGAAGTACCGTAAAGGTATTGAAGGGTGGTTCCACCAGAAATGAGACTATTATGAATTCCATCGCATATATTGAGGAAAAATATGGGCTGGATGATGATACTCTGATCGTGACACATGATTCCGTTCGTCCGTTCCTGACATATCGTATCATTGAGGAGAATATCAAGTACGGTTTACAGTATGGTGCCTGTGATACGGTGATTCCCGCAACGGATACCATTGTACACAGTGAAGATGGTAAGGTGATCACATCGGTACCGGATCGTTCCAAGATGTATCAGGGGCAGACTCCGCAGACCTTTGGGGCCAAGAAGCTCAAGGAGTTATATCAGTCACTGACAGAAGAGGAGAAGGAGATCCTGACCGATGCTTCCAAGATTTTCGTGATCAAGGGAGAGCAGGTTTATCTTGTAGAGGGTGAGGTTTACAATACCAAGATCACCTATCCTTATGATCTCAGAGTAGCAGAGTCTCTGCTGAATGACCAGAAGAACGGAAAGTAAATGAACAGGAAATAGTTTGTGCCGAAGGGCAGAAAGGATTTTTATGTTAAATACGATATATCGTTTAGTGGCACCCAGAAGATTTGAAATTGCATTTCAGGATATCAGTCTTCAGGGTGATGAAGTAATTGTCAGACCGACACATTTGTCAATCTGTCACGCAGACCAGCGTTATTATCAGGGGGCAAGACCGGCTGAAGTACTGGCCAAAAAGCTTCCGATGGCATTGATCCATGAGGGGATCGGTGACGTAGTATATGATCCGCAGGGCGTATTTAAAGCGGGTGACAGTGTGATCATGATCCCGAATACTCCGGTAGAGAAGGATGATGTGATCGCAGAAAATTATCTGCGTTCCAGCAAGTTCCGCGCCAGTGGTTTTGACGGCTTTATGCAGGAGCATGTTGTTCTGACCCATGACAGGGTTGTGCCGCTTGATCCTTCAATTGACAAAGTGATTGCCGCATTTACGGAGCTTGTATCGGTAAGTATGCATGCGGTTCTGCGTTTTGACCGTTTTGCTCATAAGCGTCGTAATATTGTGGGTATCTGGGGAGATGGTAATCTGGGATATATTACCTCTGTCTTATTTAAGGCAACCTTCCCTGACACACAGCTTTATATTTTTGGTGTCAGTGAGGAGAAAATGTCCTCCTTTACCTTTGCAGATGCCACATTTAATGTCAATGACATTCCGGAGGATCTGTTGGTAGATCACGCCTTTGAGTGTGTGGGTGGCGCAGCTTCCCAGAGTGCGATCAATCAGATGATCGATCATATCCAGCCGGAGGGAACCATGTCTATTCTCGGTGTATCCGAGTATCCGGTACCGATCAATACACGTATGATCCTGGAGAAGGGACTGCGGATGTTTGGAAGCAGCCGGAGCGGCAGAGAGGATTTTGAGAGAACCGTTGCTCTGTATCAGAGCAATCCGGAGATCATTAATTATCTGAGTAATATCGTGGGAGCGCAGGTCCCGATCCGTGAGATTAAGGACATGAACCGTGCCTTTGAGCTGGACAACCAGAAGAACATGGGAAAGACCATTATGATATGGGATAAATAAATGACCGTTGACACTAATAGATTTTATGGGTACTATATAGATTAGTGTTTTTATGTAAGACAGAAAGGAAGCGAATATATGAAGTACAGGATTGCATCAATTCCCGGTGACGGTATCGGTCCGGAAATTGTAAGAGAGGCCAGAAAGGTATTGGCAAAGGTCGGAGAGGTCTATGGTCATACGTTTGAATATGAGGATCTGTTAATGGGAGGATGCTCTATTGATGTGTATGGAGAGTCATTGACAGATGAGACTCTGGAGAAGGCGAAGGGCTGTGATTCCGTATTACTGGGAGCAGTCGGAGGAAATGTAGGACAGTCTAACTGGTATCAGATCGAGCCATCCAAGAGACCGGAGGCTGGTCTTCTCAAGATCCGTAAAGGACTGGAGCTTTATGCAAATATCCGCCCGGCAATTCTTTTTGATGAGCTGTCCGGGGCATGTCCGCTGAAGGAGGAGCTGACTGAGGGAGGCTTTGATTTTGTGGTAATGCGTGAGCTTACAGGCGGCCTGTACTTTGGAGAACGTAAAACCATCGAGGAGAATGGCGTTAAGAAAGCCATTGATACCCTTACATATGATGAGAACGAGATCCGTCGTATTGCAAAGTGGGGCTTTGATGTAGCCATGAAGAGAAATAAAAAGGTCTGCAGTGTAGATAAGGCAAACGTGCTGGATTCTTCCAGACTCTGGAGAAGTGTTGTGGCAGAGGTTGCAAAGGACTATCCGGAGGTAGAGCTGACCAATATGCTGGTCGATAACTGTGCAATGCAGTTAGTCAGAGATCCAAAGCAGTTTGATGTAATCCTTACCGAGAACATGTTTGGTGATATTCTTTCCGATGAGGCAAGTATGGTGACAGGTTCCATCGGTATGCTGTCTTCTGCAAGCCTTGGAGCAACAAAGCTTGGTCTTTATGAGCCGAGTCACGGTTCAGCACCGGATATTGCAGGACAGGACATTGCTAACCCGATCGCAACGATCCTTTCCGCAGCAATGATGCTTCGTTATTCCTTTGATCTGGAGAAAGAAGCAGATGCGATTGAGGATGCAGTAAAGAAAGTGCTGGCTGAGGGATACCGCACGGTGGATATTATGGACGAGGGCAAGACCCGGGTTGGAACAACAAAGATGGGTGACTTGATCGCAGAGCGCATTGGATAGGACATAGATAGAAGTAATGTTTCTTTAAATGTTACAAATTGGGATATGTATATATGAAAGGCATGGTGACAAGAGATGAGAAGTGATGCAGTAAAGAAGGGAATGGCAACGGCGCCGCAGCGTTCGTTGTTTAATGCACTTGGAATTACAAAGGAAGAGCTGGAAAAGCCATTGGTAGGTATTGTAAGCTCCTACAATGAGATCGTTCCGGGTCATATGAATCTTGACAAGATCGTGGATGCTGTCAAGATGGGTGTTGCAATGGCAGGAGGTACGCCAATCGTATTTCCGGCGATCGCCGTTTGTGACGGAATCGCCATGGGACATACCGGTATGAAGTATTCCCTTGTAACAAGAGATCTTATCTGTGATTCTACAGAGTGTATGGCTCTGGCGCATCAGTTTGATGCCCTTGTTATGGTGCCGAACTGTGATAAGAATGTACCGGGACTTCTGATGGCAGCTGCCCGTCTGAATATTCCTACGGTATTTGTCAGTGGTGGTCCAATGTTAGCCGGACACGTCAATGGTCAGAGAACAAGTCTTTCCTCTATGTTTGAGGCAGTAGGCTCTTACGCTGCAGGAACTATGACAGAGGAACAGGTGGATGATTATGTATGCCATGCATGTCCAACCTGTGGTTCCTGCTCCGGCATGTACACAGCCAACAGTATGAACTGCCTGACAGAGGCAATCGGTATGGGACTTCAGGGCAATGGTACGATTCCGGCTGTATATTCTGACCGTATCAAGCTTGCAAAGCATGCAGGTATGAAGGTTATGGAGCTCTATGAGAAAAATATCTGTCCAAGAGATATTCTGACACCGGAAGCATTTGAGAATGCTCTGACTGTAGATATGGCTCTGGGCTGCTCTACCAATACTATGCTTCACCTGCCTGCAATCGCACATGAAGCAGGCGTTGAGTTGAACCTTGATATGGCAAATGCCATCAGCGCAAAGACTCCAAACCTGTGTCATCTGGCACCGGCCGGTCATACATATATGGAGCAGTTGAATGAAGCCGGCGGTATTTACGCAGTTATGAACGAGCTGAACAAAAAGGGCCTGCTTCATACAGATCTGATCACAGCCACCGGCAAGACTGTCGGGGAGAACATTGCCGGCTGTGAGAACAGAGATCCTGAAGTGATCCGTCCGATCGACAATCCATACAGTGCGACAGGCGGAATTGCTGTTCTCCGTGGTAATATTGCACCGGACAGCGGCGTAGTAAAGCGTTCCGCAGTGGTACCGGAGATGCTGGTACATGAGGGACCAGCCCGTGTATTTGATTGTGAAGAGGATGCTATCGCAGCTATCCGCGGCGGCAAGATTGTAGAGGGTGATGTGGTAGTGATTCGTTATGAGGGACCAAAGGGTGGTCCTGGTATGAGAGAGATGTTAAATCCAACCTCTGCTATTGCAGGCATGGGACTTGGTTCCAGTGTAGCATTGATCACAGACGGTCGTTTCTCCGGAGCATCCAGAGGTGCATCGATTGGTCATATCTCACCGGAGGCAGCCGTTGGCGGTCCGATCGCATTGATCGAGGAGGGTGATATCATTGCTATTGATATCCCGGCCAATACCATCAATGTAAAGGTTTCTGATGAGGAGCTGGCAGCACGTCGTGAAAAATGGACTCCGAGAGAGCCAAAGGTGAAGACCGGATATCTGGCAAGATATGCATCTATGGTTACTTCTGCAGACAAGGGTGCAATTTTAAAATCAAGTCTGTAATTTATTTTAGTGAATGAGAAAGGAGTATACATACGATGCAGTTAACAGGTTCTCAGATTGTAGTGGAATGTCTGAAGGAACAGGGCGTGGATACCGTATTCGGTTATCCGGGAGGCGCTATTTTAAATATATATGACGAGCTTTATCGTCATCAGGATGAGATTCATCATATTTTAACTTCCCATGAGCAGGGAGCATCCCATGCGGCAGATGGTTATGCGCGTTCGACAGGACGTGTAGGTGTCTGCATGGCAACAAGTGGTCCGGGAGCGACAAATCTGGTTACGGGAATTGCAACCGCACATATGGATTCTGTTCCGTTGGTGGCGATTACTTGTAATGTGGGTGTGCCTCTGTTGGGCAAGGATTCCTTTCAGGAGGTTGACATTGCCGGTGTGACTATGCCGATCACAAAGTACAGTTTTCTGGTAAAGGATGTCAAGGATCTGGCTGGTGCGCTGAGACGTGCATTCAAGATTGCACAGACAGGACGTCCGGGTCCGGTGTTGATCGATATTGCAAAGGATGTTACCGCCAATAAGACAGAATATAAGCCGGAGGTACCAAAGATCATTCCGCGTTCCATGGAACAGATTGAGGCGGCTTCTGTAGAGAAGGCTTTAAAGCTGATGCGCAAGGCAAAACGTCCGATGATCTTTGTGGGCGGTGGTGCCGTGATCTCCGGAGCGGAGAAGGAGCTGCTTGAGTTCGCCAAGAAGCTGGATGCCCCTGTCACGGACAGTCTTATGGGTAAGGGAGCGTATCCGGGTACTGATGATAATTATGTGGGAATGCTTGGTATGCATGGCACCAAAACTGCTGATCTCAGTGTGGGAGAGGCAGATGTGCTGGTGGTACTCGGTTCTAGATTTTCAGACCGTGTTACGGGAGTTACAAAAAATTTCGCTAAAAAGGCAAAGATCATCCAGGTGGATGTGGATCCCGCAGAGATCAACAAGAATGTCATTGTAGATGTCAGTGTGATCGGCGATGTGAAATCTGTACTGGATATTTTCAATTCCCGTCTGGAGCAGCTTTCTCATCCGGAATGGATGGAAAAAGTGATGGAGCGTAAGAGAACATTACCTCTTACCTACAGTAAGGATCGTCTGACGGGTCCGTATATTATCGAAAAGCTGTATGAGCTGACCAACGGTGAGGCAATTATTTCCACGGAAGTAGGCCAGCATCAGATGTGGGCAGCACAGTATTATAAATATACCAGACCAAGAACATTGATCACATCCGGTGGACTGGGAACCATGGGATATGGTCTTGGTGCTGCGATCGGCGCCAAAGTGGGAAATCCGGATAAAACAGTAGTGAATATTGCAGGAGACGGATGTTTCCGTATGAATATGAACGAGATTGCAACAGCAACCCGCAGTAATATTCCGATCATTGAGCTGATCTTTAACAACTCCGTGCTGGGTATGGTACGCCAGTGGCAGACTTTATTCTACGGAGAGCGTTATTCACATACGATATTAAAGGATAAAGTGGATTATGTGAAGGTTGCCGAGGCTATGGGAGCCAGAGCATACCGTATCACGAAAATGGAAGAGGTTGAGCCGGTGCTGAAGGAGGCACTTGCAGCAGGAGAGCCTGTTGTGATCGATTGTGTGATCGAGAGCGACGATAAGGTATTCCCGATGGTTGCTCCTGGAAAGAATCTGGAAGATGTATTTGATGAAGAGGATCTAAATGCGGAATCTTAATATAGCACAAGCGTTGTCATACGATGTTGTTATAGGGGGATTTTGTATTCTATAGATGGGCGGCTGCTTTTACAGAGCTGTCAGTAAATATTAATTTTTATCTACATAAGGAGGCATAAAAAATGGGCAGAGTTTATAATTTTTCAGCTGGTCCGGCCGTATTACCGGAGGAAGTACTTCAGGAAGCTGCTGATGAGATGTTGGATTATCAGGGATCCGGCATGTCGGTGATGGAGATGAGTCATCGATCCAAGGTTTATGATAACATCATCAAAACTGCAGAAAAAGACTTGAGAGAGTTGATGAACATTCCTGACAATTACAAAGTATTATTCCTTCAGGGCGGTGCATCACAGCAGTTTGCCATGATTCCTATGAATCTTATGAAAAACGGTGTAGCTGATTATATTGTAACCGGACAGTGGGCAAAGAAAGCCTATACAGAAGCACAGAAATATGGAAAGGCAAACAAGATTGCCTCATCCGAGGATAAGACATTCTCGTATATTCCTGATTGTTCGGATCTGCCGATTTCGGAGGATGCAGATTATGTGTATATCTGTGAAAACAATACAATTTACGGAACAAAGTACAAGAAGCTTCCAAACACAAAGGGAAAGACTTTGGTTGCTGATGTGTCCTCCTGCTTCCTTTCAGAGCCGGTTGATGTCACAAAGTACGGTGTGATCTACGGTGGTGTTCAGAAGAATATCGGACCTGCAGGTGTTGTAATTGTCATCATCCGTGAGGATCTGATCACAGAGGATGTGCTTCCGGGTACTCCGACTATGCTTCAGTACAAGACTCATGCAGATGCAGATTCTCTTTACAACACACCACCGGCATATGGTATCTATATCTGCGGTAAAGTATTTAAGTGGCTCAAGAAGATGGGCGGCTTAGAGGTAATGAAGCAGCGCAATGAGGAGAAGGCAAAGATCCTTTATGATTTCCTGGACAGCAGCAAAATGTTTAAGGGAACTGTTGTAAAGGAAGACCGTTCTCTGATGAATGTACCATTTGTTACCGGTGATAAGGATCTCGATGCCAAGTTCGTAAAAGAGGCAGAGGAAGCCGGCTTCGTAAATCTGAAGGGTCATCGTACCGTTGGTGGTATGAGAGCAAGCATCTACAATGCGATGCCTAAGGAGGGCGTAGAGAAGCTTGTAGAGTTTATGAAGAAGTTTGAGGAGGAGAATGCATAATGTTTCAGTATACATGCTTAAATCCCATCGCAGCGGTGGGACTTGACAATCTGACAGAGGATTATAAGCAGACAGAGGAGTTTGCACAGGCAGATGCAGTATTAGTCCGCAGTGCTGCCATGCATGATATGGAGTTGTCTGATAAGCTCTGCGCCGTAGCAAGAGCCGGTGCCGGAGTTAATAATATTCCACTTGATAAATGTGCCGAGAAGGGTATCGTTGTATTTAATACACCGGGAGCAAATGCAAACGGTGTTAAGGAGCTTCTGATCTCCGGAATGCTTTTAGCTGCCCGTGATATCGTGGGTGGTATTGACTGGGTTAAGGCAAATGCAGATGACGAAAATATTTCCAAGTCTATGGAGAAGGCAAAGAAGAACTTTGCAGGTTCTGAGATCAAGGGAAAGAAGCTTGGTGTTATCGGTCTTGGTGCTATCGGCGTATTGGTAGCCAATGCAGCAAACCGCCTGGGCATGGAAGTTTATGGTGTGGACCCATTCCTTTCCGTAAAAAATGCACTGACACTTTCCAGAGATATCACCGTATGCAAGAGCTATGATGAGCTTTATAAGACCTGTGATTATATTACAGTTCATGTACCATATATGCCTGAGACCAAAGGCCTTCTGAATAAAGAGGCATTTGATCAGATGAAGGACGGCGTTGTTGTATTAAACTTTGCCCGTGATCTTCTGGTAAATGATGATGATATGAAGGCTGCTCTGGAGTCCGGAAAGGTTGCAAAATATGTAACAGATTTTCCGAATCCGGCGGTTGTTAAAATGCCAAATGTCATCGCAACACCTCATCTTGGTGCTTCTACAGAAGAGTCTGAGGATAACTGTGCAATTATGGCCGTTGAAGAGATCCGTGATTTCATGGAGAATGGTAATATCAGAAATTCCGTAAACTATCCGGCATGTGATGCAGGTGTCTGTGAGACAAAGGGAAGAATTACCGTTGCTCATAAGAATATTCCAAATATGCTGACACAGTTTACTACAGTATTTTCTTCTGAGGGAATCAACATTGCGCATATGACCAATAAGAGTCGTGGGGATTACTCTTACTGTATCTTTGATATTGATTCTGATTCCACAGAGGCATTCGCACAGAAGCTTAGTGCGATTGATGGCGTATTAAAGGTTCGTATCATCAAATAAAGAGAGTGTGGTCACTCTCTGCTCCGGATGCGTTGCATCGGTTGCAGGTTGCAAATTTGTATATAATATATGGGGCTTAGGTAAAAGGGGATTTATCCCTTTTTACCTGAGTCCTTTTTATCTGATAAATGTATGTCTGTGGGTCTGGAATGGGCAGTTTTGGAAAGGCATGGTAATAAAGATGAATTATCAGGAAGCAGTAGAATATATCGAGGAGATACGAAAAAAACTGGCAAGTGATTACTCGATGGAACGGGTTATGAAGCTGGCAGAGCTGATGGGACATCCGGAGAAAAAGCTGCGGGTCGTACATATTGCGGGAACCAATGGAAAGGGATCCGTGGGGGCTTATATTTCTAATGCATTGGCAATGTCCGGTTATTCAGTGGGCAGATTTGCGTCCCCTGCATTATTTGATCCAAGGGAGCAGATTCAGAGGATATCGGGAAATCATTTTGGAACAGATGTGGAGTGGATCTCGGAAGAGGAAGTGGCAAGATGTGTCACAGAGCTTGTAGTTTCCGTGAACAAAATGGAGGCGGCAGGTTTGGATTGTCCCACGGCATTTGAGATAGAGACTGTGATGGCGTATTGTCAGATGGTCCGTTGGCATGTAGATGTGGCTGTGATTGAAGTGGGGATGGGTGGAAGAAATGATGCGACAAATATCATTGAGAAACCGGCCCTGACAGTTTTTACAAAGATCAGCAGAGATCATACGGCATTTTTAGGAGATACTATCGAAGAAATTGCTTATCAGAAATTTGGAATCATTAAAGCCGGCTGTCCGGTCGTTTCGGTGAGACAGGACAATACAGTTATGGAAATGCTTAAAGAAATCTGTCAGCACCGGGGGTTAAAACTGCGGGTAGCAGAGCCGGAGCAGATCCGTCAGAAGGATTTTTCTCTGGAAAAAACGTTATTCCGGTATCAGGGGTATCCATTGGAGATCCGTCAGCTGGGATATTATCAGCCGGAAAATGCAGTGATCGCATTTGAGGCATTAAAGCTCATGGCACAGACGGGATTTCATAAGATTAATATCAGCTCGGTTCAGACGGCATTTCGGGAGACAAAATGGACAGGCCGTTTCGAACTGATCTCGAAAGATCCTTTTTTAATTCTGGATGGTGCACATAATCCGGATGGTGCCGTTGCATTAAAAAAGTCTTTGGAAATTTATTTTCCGGCGCAGAGATTCCGTTATATTTTTGGGGTATTTCGAGATAAAGATTATCAGAAGATTCTTGATGAAATGCTTCCGTTAGCAACATCTGTATACACGGTACAGGCGGCAGGAGAGAGGGGAATGGATCCCGGGGAGCTGGCAGAGATTGTAGAGAAAAAATGCAGGAAGTATGACAGGGAGATCCCGGTGGAAAGCTGTCAGACTGTGGCACAGGCTCTTCAAAAAATAGAAAAGGATGGTCATAATACCAAAACCATTATTTTCGGAAGTCTGTCGTTTTTGCATGAAGTGTACCGTTTTTTTGACACCAGCCGGTATATTTGATAGAATGATGTTCAGATTTTAGAAAGAAACTGTGACAGGAGCATAGTGGATTGGAGCAGAAATGGATAAAGAAAAGATAGAACAGGCAGTTACACTGTTTCTGGAGGGAATCGGTGATGATATCAACCGGGAAGGCATACAGGAAACTCCGGCCAGGATCAGTGCCATGTGCGAGGAGATTTTTGCCGGGATGGGACAGAATGCCAGGGAGCATCTTGAGCGTACTTTCACGGCACAAAATAACGAAATGGTCATTGAAAAAGATATCACGTTTTATTCTCTTTGTGAGCATCATTTACTGCCGTTTTATGGCAAGGTACACATTGGATATATTCCTGATGGCGAGGTGGTTGGGTTAAGCAAGCTGGCAAGGACTGTGGAGGTATATGCCCGCAGACCGCAGATTCAGGAACAGATGACAGCACAGATCGCAGATGATATCATGGCATATCTGAAGCCGAAGGGTGTGATGGTCATGATCGAGGCGGAGCATATGTGTATGACCATGAGAGGCATCAAAAAGCCGGGAACCCAGACCGTGACATATGCTGTCCGGGGCGAGATGGAAGATACCCGAAAGCAGGATCGCTTTCTGAAACTGTTGTCCAGATAATAGGACAGGTAAGCAGAAAACGGATAATGAACCGGATTGATGTGTCCAAATAATGGGACTAATATAAAGAATAGCAGTATGACAGAGAGGAAGAAGATATGAAAATAGGAAACAGAGAATTTACT
>ULPR01025437.1_pt1 | contig 17745 bp, 20 predicted proteins | sample 1953681 | NCBI WGS metagenome assembly ULPR01 (sample SAMEA4835634, study PRJEB28245) | human gut metagenome | biome: gut microbiome; material: fecal sample | place: Denmark | collected 2008 | reverse complement strand
TGGTACTGGTAAGGGCGGCACAAAAGTCCTACAAATTGTCTTCGGAGTGCGGACATGACCCGTGGAGTGTTCCAAACTTGGAAAGACACGGATCATCGCGGATGCAAATATCCGGCTGGTTAGAAATGCCGCATTTTTGAACAGAATTTTCATATGCATTCCATCTGAAATTGAAAGATGTAATCTTTTTATATATTACCTATCGCTAAAAGGACACTCCCTGCTGATTGCAACAATTCCCCTCTGATGCTAGCGGCAGGAGGTACTGATCGACTCAATCGCCACAGCACCGCCTCTTACCACTTCGATTCTCTTGAATTTTGAGCGGAGCAGGGCAATCAGTTCGTTGTTGCGCCGCTCTGTCAGCTTACATTCCAGCAGCACGCTGTCGTTTCCGACGTCCGATACCTCCACATGGAACACCTGCGCTATCTGGAACACCTCAAGCTTTTCCGCCGCATTGATGTCTAATACCTTCGCAAACAGAATCTCTTTCATATGGATCGGCACATCGGTGAGATCAATGACCTTGATGACCTCTACCATGCGGTTTAGCTGCTTTTTGATCTGCTCAAAGGTAATGTCGTCACTCGTCACGCAGATCGTCATGCGGGAAACGGTCTCGTCCTCCGTCGTGCCGACGGTCAGACTCTGTAAGTTATACGATTTACCGGAAAACAGACCGGACACCTTAGCCAGAACACCGACCTGATTTTCCACATATAATGCAATCCAGCGATTCTTCATAGTAAGTCTCCATTCCTATTTCAAGATCATTTCACTCATCGGATTCCCGCTCTTCACCATCGGAAGCACGATCTCATCGGTGGCGATCATAAATTCGATGATAGTCGGCGCATCTTTGTATGTGCGCGCCTCATCTAACGCCGCCTGGATATCATCCTCGCGCTCCACACGGATTCCGTGTGCCCCGTAGCTTTTTGCAAGTGCGATAAAATCCGGCGTGTACGGCGGGCAGGATGCATTCGGTCCCTTGCAGTTCGCCGGGCACCCCTTTCTTCTGCGCAGACAGGTTGCCTCGTAGCGCTTGCCGTAGAATAACTGCTGCATCTGCCGCACCATTCCCAGATAATAATTGTTAAACACGCAGATGATGACCGGCGCTTCCTGCACGACCGCCGTCGCCATCTCCTGAATGTTCATCTGCAGACCTCCGTCCCCGGAAAAGCAGACCACTTCCTTGTCCGGATTGCCGATCTTTGCACCGATTGCCGCCGGAAGCCCGAATCCCATCGTGCCGAGTCCTCCCGAGGTAATCAGCTGATGCCAGGAATCCAGTTCCAGATACTGTGTCGCCCACATCTGGTGCTGTCCCACATCCGTCACATAGACCGCCTCTCCGAACGTCCGGTTCACATGCTCAAAAATCATCTGCGGTGTCATGCCGTGATCTCTGCGCATCTCAAGCGGATTTTTCTCATCCCACTCGGCAATCTGCGCCTGCCATGCTGCGGTGTCTTTGGACTCCGCCCACTCGAGCAGCTTCTCTAACGCCAGGTTGGCATCGGAAACAATCGGAACATCCACGACCACGTTTCGGGAGATCGCCGCCGTATCCACGTCGATATGTACGATCTTCGCCTTCGGCGCAAACTCGTTTAAATCGCCGGTGATGCGGTCGTTGAATCTGGTACCGATGGAAAACAGCACGTCACATTTGCTGACTGCCATATTTGCGGCATATTTTCCGTGCATACCGCTGTTCCCCACATAGAGCGGATGCCCGGTCGGGATCGCTCCTTTTCCCATGATCGTCGTCACAACCGGAATCTGCATTTTTTCTGCAAACTGAAGCAGCTTGTCGTTGGCATGTGCAATGTTAATGCCTCCGCCCGCCAGTATGAGCGGCTTCTTCGCCCCGCGCAGCAGCTTATAAGCTTTTTTCAGCTGTCCCACATGCACGCTCTCATTCGGTTTGTAACCGCGGATCTGCACACTGGAAGGATACTCTGCCGGTCCGAGAGCCGTCTGGATGTCCTTCGGGATATCGATGAGCACCGGTCCGGGCTTCCCCGTGGAGGCAATGTAGAACGCCATCTTGATGATGCGCCCCAGATCCTCTCTTTTCCGCACCGTCACACCGTACTTGGTGATGCTCCGCGTCATGCCCACAATATCTACCTCCTGAAACGCATCGTTTCCAATGAGGGATAACGGCACCTGTCCGGTAAAACAGACCAGGGGGATGCTGTCATAGTGCGCGTCTGCAAGCCCCGTCATGATATTGGTGGCTCCCGGTCCACTCGTGACCAGACACACTCCCACTTTTCCCGTCGACCGGGCATATCCTTCCGCCTCATGGATCAGCCCCTGCTCATGACGCGGTAAGACGACTTCGATACCATCCTGCTTATATAGTTCATCAAAAAGATCCGTCACCGTTCCGCCCGGATAACCGAACAGGGTGGTAACGCCTTCTTCCTGCAAAGCTTTCACAAATAACTTTCTGCCTGTAATATCCATGCCGTCCTCCTTACCTTCTCTCTGCCGTCCGTTTCCTGCAGAAAGGATTATTGTAAAAAAATATAGCCCATCTTTTTCACAAATGCAATCCTATCCAAAGATAAATCAAGAATATTAAAATACATCAAGAACATTTACCCTATCAATCCTACTGTCTTCAAAATAAAGATCCATCCGGTCAGGGTAAATGCCGCCAGAAGCGTCGTCATCACGATCACGCTCGCGGTGAGTACGCCGTCGTTGTCCATGTTCTTCGCCATGATGTAGCAGCTCGGCGTCGTCGGAGATGCCAGCATGATCAGAATTGCGATCATCTGCTCCCCGCGAAATCCCATCCACGCAGCGACCGGCAAAAAAATGAGCGGCTGGATGACCAGCTTGATCATGGATGCCGCAATCGTCGGGCGGATCTTCGCCAGTGCTTTTCTTCCCTCAAATCCCGCTCCGATCGTGATGAGTGCCAGAGGCGTTGCCATCTGCGCCACGCTGTTCACCGTCTTATCCACGATCACTGGAAAATCGATGCCAAGAAGTCCCACGATAAGTCCGGCCAAGATTCCCAGAATGATCGGATTCTTTGCGATGTTGATGCAGGCAGCCTTAATCTTCTGCTTCGGATCCACCTCCCCGGAATGTACCCCTTCAAACGTCAGGACAATCACGGAAAAAATGTTGTAGAGCGGCACTGCACTCACGATCATGAGCGGTCCCATTGCCGAGCTTCCGTACATGTTCTGGATGAACGCCAGTCCCATCACCGCCGCACTGCTGCGGAACGACGCCTGCACAAAAGCTCCCCGCATGCTCTGATCCTTCAAAAACAGCTTCACACCGCCCCAGATGATCCAGAAGCACGCCGTGCTCACGAGCGCGCAGAACAGCACATACCGGATGTCAAAGACCGCCCGGATATCCACGCCGGAAATATCGCGGAACAGCATAAACGGCAGTGTCACCTTAAAGTTGAACCGGTTTGCCACCGTGACGAAATTGTCGTTTAACATCCCGGTCTGTTTTAGGATATAACCGATCACCATGACTAAAAAGATTGGAAACGTTGCATCCACACTGTAAATAAAATTCTCCATCTCTACGCCATCCCGCCTATTTTACCCTCTCGTACCGGTAAAAATAATACTCCAGATCAAAGTACGTCTGCTCCTCGCTGTCCGCCGTAATCTTCCACTCCGGTCTCTCATCCAGATTCGGGAAATACGCATCTGCATCGTATGCGTAGTCAATCTTCGTGATGTGCGCCACGTCGCACTCATCCAGAAGCTGTCTGTAGATCGTCTCTCCGCCGATCACATAGATATCCTGACTGTCGTATTTTTTTAATTCTTCATGAAGCTCATCCATGTCATGAACGACAACCGCGCCCGGAACCTTATAGGTATGATCGTGTGTCAGCACGATATTTGTGCGGTTCTTGAGCGGAAGCCCGTTCGGAAAACTCTCCAGCGTTTTTCTTCCCATGACCACCACCTTGCCGGTCGTCGTCTCGCGGAAAAACTTCTGATCCGCCGGAATTCTCACCAGTAACTCATTTTTATTGCCGATTGCCCAATTTTGATCCACTGCTGCTATTAAATTCATTTTTTACGCCTTTCTATTCGTGCTTACACCGCGATCGGGATATTTTTGATCTGCGGTCCCGTCACGTAATCCTCGATCGTGATATCCTTTGTCGTGAACTGGTAAAAATCTTTGACATCCGGATTGAGGGTAAACTTCGGTGCCGGATGCTGCTCTCTCTTGATCAGTTCCCTGATAATCGGCACATGCCGGTCATAAATATGCGCATCCGCGATGACATGTACCAGTTCCCCGACCTTCATATCGCATACCTGCGCCAGCATATGCATCAGCACCGCATACTGGCAGACGTTCCAGTTGTTGGCGGCAAGCACATCCTGCGAGCGCTGGTTTAAGATCGCGTTGAGTGTCAGCTTCTCATCTCCCGGCTGATGCGTCACATTGAACGTCATACTGTATGCGCACGGATACAGATTCATCTCATGCAGATCCGCATGTACATAGATGTTTGTCATGATGCGCCGGCTGAACGGATTATTCTTCAGATCGTAGATCACGCGGTCAACCTGATCCATCATGCCTTCCTTGTACTGGTGCTTCACGCCGAGCTGGTAACCGTATGCTTTTCCGATGGAGCCGTCCGCATCCGCCCACTCATCCCAGACCGTGCTGTTTAGGTCATGGATGTTGTTGGACTTGCGCTGCCAGATCCAGAGCATCTCCTCCGTGCAGGTCCTGATCGCCGTCTTGCGGAGCGTGATCGCAGGGAACTCTTTTGAGAGATCATAGCGGTTCACCACACCGAATTTCTTGATCGTATAGGCGCTCGTCCCATCCTCCCAGTGCGGTCTTACTTTTTCCCCCTCCGTGCTGGTTCCGTTTTCCAGTATATCCTTACACATATCCACAAAAATCTTATCTGCGAGACTCATGCCGTTCCTCCCGTGTTTCTTCCATTCTATTCTGCTAATTCTTAATTGTACTCAATTTTCCGCGAAATGACAAGGTGCATTTCTGTTGCATTTTTCCCGCAAATGGGTTATATTATTTCTTGGAATTTTACTTTATTTTGCAGAGAATAAAGATTGAACACATAAAGGAGACAGATTATGAGTCAGGCTAAAGTAGACCGCTATAAAGAAGAGAAAAAGAACCGCAAGAAGACTATGGCAAAGGAGAAGCGCCTGCATCTGCTCGCTGTTGTCTGCGGCTGGCTGGTTGTCATCGCGCTCGCAGGCTGGGCTGGTGTGTCCGGTTACCGCATCTATGAGAGCAAGAAGCCGGTTGAGACCATTTACGCCAATGTCGATGCCATCACCGATTACATGAATTCCTTAAGCACAGAAGAATAACGCAAAAGAACCCGGGGCGACTTTTCCGCACCCGGGTATTTTTCTGCGATTCTGCCATTTTTCTATGTACGCTCTTCTACTCTCCCGTCTCTGCGCCGGAGAGTTCCGCCTTCGCCAGTGCATTCTCAATCGCGTTCAACAACACCACCGATGTATACTGATAATCCGCGCTGTAGGTAATTCCTTCCGTGGTCTGTTTTTCCACCACCTGATCCGCAATGTTTTCCAATGCCGGCTCCATCAGCGGATACATTGTCTCCACCGTCTCATCAAGATTTACCATGGAGACGGACTGAATCCGGTTTTCATCCACAATCACCTGCATATCCACCGCATGCTCTCCAAACTGGATCGATGACGTGTACACTCCCGCCACATACCTCATTGTCTCTACCGACTCTCCGTCCTCTTTTCCGGGCAGGAACATGAACAGCAGTAAAAAAATCAGCAGAATTCCAAGTCCTGCGAAAATCAGTGTATAAATCAGTTCTTTCATATGAAGAACCACGATCTTTGTCTTTGCACTCATCTTAAGCCTCCGCATACTGATTATTACATTATATGTGGTGTACTCTTTCCCATGACTGCTTTACTCTCAAAAACGCTTTAAAATCACAAATTGTTCAAGTTTTTCAAAAAATATAAAAAAAGGCGTTGACAAATTTTCATTCACGCTGTATGATATCAAATGTGTCCGGCAGACATAACCGGCACAACAACTTATGCGCGAGTGGCTCAGTTGGTGGAGCACGACCTTGCCAAGGTCGGGGCCGCGGGTTCGAGTCCCGTCTCGCGCTCTCTTTTAACAAAAAGGACATCCGATGGATGTTCTTTTTTGTTAAATCGAGTCCTGCCGGACCAGGTCGTTCGAGGTCTACGCTCCGCTCCGGTCGGCGCAGAGCAGACGTCCACTGGACGTCTTGCTTCTTCGCTCCGCTCCGGTCGTTGCCTAACAGCGTCCACCGGACGCTGGCTTCTTCGCTCCGCTTCGGTCGGCGCAGAACAGACGTCCACTGGACGTCTTGCGCCGTCTCGCGCTCTGCTATTGAAAGCCTTGGCAATTTCTTGTTAATTAACCATTGGTCAAAAAAATTTTCTCTTATTCAAACTCGGCAAATCCAAAGATGGATTCAAACATATTTGTTTCGTTTTTTCTGCCATTCTGTTACATATATTATTTTGGCCCGCTGATTTTCTGTTGCCAATTTGTTGCCACTTCAAAACAAGCATAGCATAAGTGTTTCACAATCGTTATTTTGAAAAGACTGCATCATTTCTGGAAAGAAGATATACACAATACTGGTTCATGCTAATTCCTTCTCTTTGCGAATGTTCTGCCAGTGATCTGTGCAGGCTCCGAGGAATTCTCAGCTTAAACTGACCGGAATAATCTTCCAGACTGTCTGGTTCATGAATCTCCACGCCATCTTCCAATGCAGCTTCAAGCCACGCCTTTTTCGCATCCAGTGCATTCGCCACCGCACTTTCTACAGTTTCACCACAGGTAATGCAGCCAGGCAAATCCGGATAAGAAACCACAAATCCACCTTCATCTTTATCTTCTACAATTTCCATACGATAAGACATTGCCATGTAATCATTCAGCGTCTTCATCATTCTTCGCCTCGCTTTCTACAATCTGCCGCACCATTTCCACATAAACTTTCTTGATTGGTTCATGCTTCGGTATTGTAACTGGCATACAGCCCTGTTTTCTGAACGTATAATGACTGCTTCCGCTTCTCGGTGCATTCATCTCATATCCGTAGCTTTCCAATATTCCGCAACTCTTCAAACCGGAGGTCTTTCGATAAATTGCATATATGTGTTATCAGTTTATCCCACTTTAACATTCTTTATATCTCTTGATTTTATTTTATGTGGTATCGCATTTGGTGTCAACTTTTTATTGTATGTCGCCTAAAAATCTGCATAAATATTTCAAATTTAGTGTTGACAAATTGTAACTCATGTTGTATGATATCAAATGTGTCTGGCAGACATGACCGACACAACAATCTATGCGCGAGTGGCTCAGTTGGTGGAGCACGACCTTGCCAAGGTCGGGGCCGCGGGTTCGAGTCCCGTCTCGCGCTCTGGGGAAAAGAGATACATTGCATGATGTATCTCTTTTTTTCGAGTCCTGCCGGACTCGAACATTCGAGTTTCTTCGCTCCACTCCGGTCGTTGCCTAACAGCGTCCACCAGACGCTGACTTCTTCGCTCCGCTCCGCATAGAGCAGATAAATTCTATTTGCCCTTGTCTAATGGCATAATGATATTTCGTTAAAAGTTAAATCAAAAAAGACATCAAATTCTACCTGTCAAAGTAGATTGATGTCTATTTTTACCTATAAAAAATAGGCACTGCCATATCAGCGGCTGCCACACAGGCAGCTTATGTTACATATATTCACACACTAATATGGGCTTACATACCCCTCAAATTTCTATTGGTGTCCTAACATATAGTATGTGAAAATACAAGCGTTTATTCCCGTTCTGCTCCGTATTTTATACCAATATTTTCAACACTATATGTCTTATTTTCCGAACTTTTTATAATGACATTCGGCTTCCGATGGATGTCATTTTTCCATACCGAGTCCTTCTCCTTTACTTGCAGGACTTACAATACAGCTCCGCCCACATCGGCACAAATCCCGCCCCAAGTGCTACTCTCTGCGATGCTATATGTGACATTGAGGTGCCATAAAACGGAAGTTTCCCGCGCTTTAAGATCTCGTTTTTCAGGACCGCAACAAGCATGGAACCTATTCCAAGTCCTTCTGCCTCCGGCATCACATTAATTCCAATCTGCCACATGCTGTCGCTGTCGCTTGTAGCGCCCGCCATGCCAAGAAGGACGCCATCTCTGTAAGCTCCTACCCCAATTTCATCCTTTGGCAGCTCATGAAAGAGAAATGCTTCTCCAAAGCGTTCATCTCCTCTGAATTGCTCCAGTTCTTCTCCCTCAAAGATTCGGATCTCATAATCTTTCGTGTCTACCTCGGACATTTCGGTCGCAATATAAAATGGATGAGCCTGTGCAATCTGGCAGTGGAACATTTTTAAACCTGCTTCCAGCTCATGTAAAGCTTCCATGTCCATGAACCAGGCGCCGCTTCTGTCTTTAAATGTTTCCCTCACCCATGCAATAATATCCTTCTTACCAGATGCAAGAATCTTGCCATTGATGCAGGCAATCTTCAGAAAACATTCCCCTTCTTCAAAAATCCTGCGTCCCTGCAGCGGGGTATACACCGTGAAGATATTTTCCCTGCTGGCAACTGCTCCTTCCTCTGTACAGAAATCAATCGCCAGCTGCTTTACCAATATCTCGTTCATACTTTTCCACAATTCTTTTCTCTCTCCGCCATCCAGACTTTCCTCTCTTGACCGATGCGGCGGCCATCCTGCAATCGGACCAACCTCCGGGTCTTTTGCATATTCAAATAAACTGTCCGCGTCTTCCTCTGTCCACTTTCTCAATAGCAGCCGTTCTGTTTCTAACATATCGTATTCCTTTCCATTCCCTGCCACGTAAACCTGCACGCTTTCCAAACAGAAACAGTTCTACTCCGCGCACTGTTCTTTTGCTTCGGCATCGGGTCCTAACATTCCCAGCTTAAAATGTCTTCTGCAGAGCGCCACATAGCTGTCGTTTGCTCCTAACATGACCTGCGGGCCAGAGCGCACAATGCCATGCTCGTTGTATCTCGTATTACAGGTAGCTTTTCTGCCGCACCAGCACACCGTCTTTAACTCCTGGATCACATCCGCAATCGCAATCAGGCGCTCGCTCCCCGGGAACAGCAGGTTACGAAAATCTGCGCGCAGTCCATAACAGACCACCGGCACATCCATAAAATCCACAATATCAGACAGAAAATCCACCTGCTGCGGCGTGGCAAACTGCACCTCGTCCACAATGATGCAGTCATATCCGCGGATCTCCTCCTCCTTCATCTGCTGCAGTTCTTCTAACAGAATGCAGCCATGTTGAAGCCCGATCCTTGAATATACCGTCCGCTCGCCATCCCTGGCATCGATCGCCGGTTTACATAACAGCGCTTTCTGTCCCACTTCCTCATAGTTAAAATGCGTCATCAGCGCATTTGCCGTCTTAGAACTTCCCATTGCACCATAGTAATAATATAATTTTGCCATCAATCCACCCTCTGTCGCTGCCTGCCGCCCACTTCCTGCATACAGTCATTTTCTTATTAAAAAGCGCTGTGCGCCACTTCTATCCATTATACCTGTACTTTTCTGCACCGGCAAGTACCTTTCCATTCTCCCGTGTCCACATTCCATTCTTCTTGCACACCACCCATTTTTTCGCTATAATATCTTGTGCACGATTTACGAAAGGTATGGGATTACACATGAACAAAAAAGACATTTTAGAATTAAAAAGACGTTTTAAAAAAGATGCCTGCACCTTCACCAGACTCTGCGGCTGCTACGTCGACGCAGACCGCAACAAGGTCACAACCTTCGGGGAGACTTTCTTAAATCTGGAGGATGAGGAATTCTATAAATACCTGGAAATTGCCAAAAAGGTTATGTCCGGCACGATCGGCAACAACATTCTGGAACTGGAATTTCCGACTGCCGAGGAAGCACCAGGCGGCAGACAGCAGTTTTTGATGGGTCTGCGCGAGAGCGCCTTAAAAAACGATGACCTCATGGACACCTTCTATGATCTTGTCATTGAGAATTACAGTTATGTCGGGAATTATCTGATTCTGGTGTTCCATGATGCCTATGACGTGATGACGAAGACCTCCGACAACAATAAGCTCGACGAGTCCGAGGAAGTCTACGAGTATCTGCTGTGCGCCATCTGTCCGGTCACCCTGACCAAGCCGGGACTTGGCTACCGCGAGGACGAGAACCGTATCGGGCCGCGCATCCGCGACTGGGTGGTCGGCGTTCCGGACACCGGTTTCGTTTTTCCGGCATTTACTGACCGCAGCAGTGATATTCACTCCGTGATGTTCTACACCAGGGATACCAAGACACCGCACGCGGAATTCATGGAATCCGGTCTCGGCTGCGGCACCAAGCTGACCGCCACCGAGAAAAAGCTGACATTCCAGAGCATCGTCAAGGAAGTCATCGGCGAGGATGAGGAAGAGAGCGATGCCGTCTTCGGAGATATTCAGGAAAATCTGAACAACATGATTCCGGTCACGGAGGACGAGACGGTGGAACCGGAGCCGGTCATCGTCACCAGATCCGCCATTGCAGATGTCCTTGCAGAAAGCGGTGTCACCGAGGAACAGGCAGCCGTCATTGAGAACACCTATGAAAATGTATTTGGCGAGGAGCTTCCGGAAGCCGGACAGTTAGTTGATCCGAAGCTTGTGGAAGCCAACGGAAAGCGCAAAGAAAAGCTGGAGCTGGTAAAGCAGGTGGAAAACTTAAAGCAGCAGCTCGAGGAGACGCGCTCCGTTCCGGTATCGGAGGAGGATGCCGATGGTGAGGATGTCCCTGCCGTCAAGACCTACGATGTCATCCTGCGCGTCAAGCCGGAAAAAGTCGGACAGATTCACTCCCAGGTCATCGACGGGCAGAAATGTCTGGTCATTCCGATGGATGAAGATGAGCACGCCGCTGTCAACGGTGTCAACACTACCGTATAATACGGATCGATGCAATCGATGACGTATGGAATATGTTCCATACCGGCAGAAGCCAGCAGTGACGGCATTCATGCCACCGTATCTTATTTTGCATAAAACCCGTCATGAAATGATTTCCTTTCTCATTTCATGACGGGTTTTTCATAACAATTCTGATTCAGACGCAGGCACAGCGTTTATTGCGTCAGCCGCTCTCTGATATACTGCTCCATCTCGTCCTTCGGTATGCCGAGTGTGAGTGAGAGTTCACTGTACAGTTCGTTCTCCGCCGTCCGCATGTAGCGCTCGTCCAGCGCCGTGATCTTTTTCCCCTGTGCCGTGCGCTCCTGTTTTCTGATATACAGTGTCTTTACAATGCTGACCCACGCACGGTAATCGCAGGTGTTCATTGCCTCTTTGTATTTCGCCTCTCTCTGCCTGTCATCCGGCACCCAGAGCTGCTCGATCTTAGGCATATCCTCAATCAGCTGATCCGCTTCCTCCCTGGAAATCACTTTGCGCATCGTAATCTTCTGATTGTCCGTCGGTGCATAGATCCTTCCACTGCCATCGCCAACCGGGGCAAGAACATAATACAAACGGTCTTTATCCGCCCCGGAAATGTCAATGTGGGTAATATCCTCAATCCGGCATACACCCTTCACTCCATACACAATATACTCACCGATCTCAAACATCTTCCCCGATTCTCCTTTCATCACAGTTTTAAAGCATCCATTTCTATTTTAACACGAAAAATCCCGATTTAATCAATATTTTCCGCTTTTTTCCAATTTTCGTAACTATTGCCAGAAAACAGGCGGCGTATGATTGTACATATTTGCCAAAATAGGAAGTAAAAAAGACTCCTGTCACAGAATTTTTGCGCCGGGCGCGGTCATGCGGCATGCTTCCCATTCGCGCGGTCACGCATCTTCACAACGTATTTTTGTGTGACAGGGATGAATTCTCCCAATCGAGTAGGAGGCGGTGTGTTGTTCACGTCTGTCCAAAATCTCTGCATCCGCTTTTTCAAATTGCTTGAAACTGTTGTTCTGTTCGAGCTGCACAACAGTTTCAAGCAATTTGTCTTTGTCTGTGCCGTTTAATATACGCTGCACTATTTTTTTAGCATGAGCATCTTTATACGATCTTAATACAGTAAACCAGATCATTACACCTTTTTTTTATATTTCACGTTATACTCTTTGTAAGCAAGCAGAAAAAGGAGAAATATATATGCTTGAAATTATACATAGAAAAAAACGGCTGTCATCCTTTAAGCTGATTGCTCTGGGTTTTGCCGGAGTCATTGTACTTGGAGCACTTATCTTGATGCTACCATTTTCATCAAACACCGGATCTGTTACACCATTTCATGAGGCACTGTTCACTTCAACCTCCGCTGTTTGCGTTACGGGGCTTGTTGTGCAGGATACAGGCAGCTATTGGTCCGCTTTCGGGCAGGCGGTGATTTTGCTGCTTATTCAGATAGGCGGACTTGGCGTTGTGACGGTTGCTGCAACATTTACCATGCTTTCCGGCAGAAAAATATCGCTGATGCAACGCAGCACCATGCAGGATGCCATTTCAGCCCCAAAAGTCGGCGGCATCGTTCGCCTGACTCGCTTTATTGTACGTGGGACTTTTCTGATCGAATTTATCGGAATGGTTGCCATGCTACCGGTATTTTGCAGAGATCACGGTTTCAAAGGAATTTGGATGGCGGCGTTTCATTCGGTCTCCGCTTTTTGCAATGCAGGATTCGACATACTCGGCACCACCGAAAACAAATATCCATCTCTTACGGGATACGTCGGAGAGCCGACAATAAACATTGTAATTATGATTTTAATTATCGTGGGCGGCATTGGCTTTTTGACTTGGGATGATATCTGTACAAACAGGTGGCATTTCAAAAAATACCGTATGCAAAGCAAGGTAATATTAGTAACATCGGTGATTCTTATTATCGTCCCCGCAATATTTTTTTTCCTCTTCGATTTCACAGGACTGCCGCCCGGTGAGAAGATCCTTGCCTCGCTTTTTCAGTCTGTCACACCGAGAACCGCCGGATTCAACACCGCCGACCTTACCGCCATGACTGAATCTTCCAAAGCAATTATGATCCTGCTGATGCTTGTGGGCGGCTCACCCGGTTCCACCGCCGGCGGTATAAAAACGACTACGCTTGCCGTTCTGATCTTGAACGCATTTTCCGTCTGCCGTAAAAAAAACGATACTGAAGTCTATGGCAGACGGCTTGAATGCTCGGCGGTAAAAAGCGCCTCAACCATCGCCGTAATATATTTCCTGTTATTTTTTATCGGCGGCATTATTATCAGCACGGCAGAAGGCATGCCGCTTAGCGCCTGCCTTTACGAAACGGCATCCGCTGTCGGAACGGTCGGTCTTACGCTCGGCGTAACGCCGCAGCTCAGTGTTCTTTCTCAGCTTATTTTGATCGTCTTAATGTATCTGGGCAGAGTCGGTGGACTTACTCTGATCTATGCGGCGATCTCTAATAAAAATCAGAGCGGTGCAAAACTGCCGCTCGAAAAAATCACAGTCGGATAAAGGAGTTACTGTTATGAAAAACATATTGTTGATAGGTCTCGGCAGATTCGGTAAGCATATTGCTTTGCAACTGAACAAACTCGGGCATGAGGTGATGGCAGTAGACAGCAACGAAGAAAGAATAAATAAAATCCTGCCGATCGTCACCAATGCCCAGATCGGCGACAGCACAAATACGGAGTTTTTAAAGTCGCTCGGTATCGGCAACTTTGATGTATGCATCGTCACCATCGGAGGTAATTTTCAAAACTCACTTGAAACTACTTCTTTGCTGAAAGAACTCGGTGCAAAATTAGTTGTGTCCCGCGCCGAGCGTGATGTACAGGCAAAATTTCTTCTGCGCAACGGAGCGGACGAGGTCGTTTACCCGGAAAAACAGGTGGCAAATTGGGCTTCTATTCGGTATACCGCCGACCACATTCGGGATTACATCGAGGTTGATGATTCTCATGCCATTTTTGAAGTAGAGGTACCAGAGGGATGGATCGGCAAAACCGTCGGAGAGCTCGACATCCGCAGGAAATACAGCATCAATATTATGGCGACTAAGGAGAACGGAAAAATCAATATGGCAGTCTCACCGGAAACTGTTCTTACAGACAAGATCACACTTTTGGTTCTCGGTGCTTATAAAGAACTGCAAAGGTGCTTTCGCATTTAACAGAGGTGAACGACATTGGCTGAACTATTGCTGATTGTCAGCTTGCTTGGCATATTTGCTTTCGGCTTTTATCTTATGAGCAGGCTGGATCGATTTCTTGAGAAAAACAGGAAGGCGCTGTTAAAAGAAAACAAATTCCGTGAGTTTTCCGAAATTTTGCTGCCGCAAGGACTGTCCGACAGTGAGATATTAAGCGAGATCCACCGTTTTCGGGAAACGCACGGAAAAGTCGATATTATCCTTTCTGACGGAAAAGAGGATGCGTTTTAGTTTACGGTAGAAAATTTCACGATTTTGTTGTATAATGAAACCAAAAAGGCGGTGAAACCGATGCAAATACAAACCGAACAGCCAAAAAACGGTGTGGACGAGCATATCCTTGTCTGTCTTTCCTCTTCACCGTCCAATGCACGGATCATACATACCGCCGCAAAGATGGCTAAAGTTCTTCATGCAAAATTTACCGCCATCTATGTGCAAACCGATTCGGTTGAAAGCGAAAAAAATCGGCTGCGGCTTGAACAAAACATTCAGCTTGCGCAAGGGCTTGGCGCTGAGATCGTTATGACGCACGGCGAGGATGTGCCGCTACAGATTTCGGAATATGTCCGGCTTTCAGATGTGACCAAAATCGTGATCGGACAAAGCAGCGCCCGCCGCAGAGGACTGTTCGGAAAACCCACCCTAACTGAAAAACTGATTTCGGTCGCTCCCAATGTGGATATTCATATCATACCAGACGCACTGAACTATGTAACACCGCACCGGCGCCGTTTGCTTTTCGGTGCAGAAACACCTTCGTTGCGGGATATTGGCGTGACCGTTCTGTCACTTGCCGTATGCACGGCGATCGGTTTTTTGTTCGATCATCTCGATTTCCCCGATACAAATATCGTTACGGTCTACATTCTCGGCGTACTGATGGTCTCCGTTTTGACCAAAGGATATCTTTGCAGTATGGCAGGCTCGCTTTTAAGTGTTGTATTGTTCGGATTTTTCCTTACCGAACCACAGCTATCATTCAGAACCTATGCTGTAGGCTATCCCGTTACCTTTGCCGTCATGCTGGTAGCTTCCGTTCTCACCGGCACGCTTGCCTCGAAGCTTAAGGATCATGCGAGACTTTCAGCTCGTTCTGCGTTCCGCACGCAGGTGCTGTTCGACACCGACCGTCTGCTACAAAAAGCGAAAAGCAACGATGATATCTTAAGTGTGACCTGTATGCAGCTCTCTCGGCTGCTTGACCGCAGTATTGTTGCTTATACAAAAAGTGAAAATGGAATGTCGACCGGACGGCTTTTCGCCGAAAAAAAATACACATACTCTGAAAATCTACTGAACGATGCAGAGCAGAAAGCCGCAGAATGGGCATTTCAAAACGGTCGCCGTACAGGAGCAACAACAGCACAGTTCGGAAAATCCGAATGTCTTTATCTTGCGATCCGTGCAGGGGACAGAGTCTATGGAGTAATCGGAATACCGATGAGACCTGAAAAGCCCGATTCATTTGAAAACAGCATCGTGCTGTCAGTTGTAAACGAATGTGCTCTGGCAATGGACAACACACACAACGCTGCTGAAAAAGAACGGGCAGCAGATCTTGCAAAAAGCGAGCAGCTGCGCGCCGACCTTTTGAGGTCGATCTCACACGATCTACGCACACCTCTTTGCTCGATTTCAGGCAATGCGGACACACTTTTGCATAACGGAAACTGCTTGGACGAAACGACAAAGCAACAGATATATAAAGATATATATGACGATTCCGAGTGGCTGATTGACGTAGTGGAAAATCTGCTGTATGTTACACGGCTGAATGACGGACGCCTGAAGCTGGAGCTTACCAACCAGCTTGTAGACGAAGTGATCAGTGAAGCCGTTTCACATTTGAAGCAGAAGTCTGTCGGGCACACGGTAACGGTGAAGTGTGACGATTTGATTCTTGCACGCATGGACGCACAGCTTATCGTGCAGGTCATCGTCAATCTTATCGACAACGCTTTGAAATATACCGAACAAGGCTCGGAGATCTGCGCAAGTGCAGAAAAGCAAGGAAAATACGCCGTAATCCGTGTTGCAGATAACGGTAGCGGAATCCCCGACGATATGAAATCGCATATTTTTGAAATGTTTTACACTGGAAAAAGTACAGTTGCCGACAGCCGCAGAAGCTTTGGGATCGGTCTTACCTTATGCAAATCGATCGTAGAACTGCACGGCGGAACGCTGACGCTTAGGGATAATGTGCCGTGCGGCTGTGTATTTACCTTTACTTTACCGCTTAGCGAGGTGACGCTGAATGAATAAACCGCTTATACTTGTTGTGGAAGACGACCGCCCAGTCCGCAATCTGATCGTAACAACATTAAAGTCGCACGATTACCGTTATCTGACTGCGGAGAACGGACATGGTGCGATTATGGAGGCGACCTCCCATAACCCTGATATCGTTCTGCTGGATCTGGGTCTACCGGATATTGACGGCACACAGGTGATCGAAAGCATCCGCTCATGGTCGAATATGCCCATTATTGTGATCAGTGCGCGTAGCGAGGATCGTGATAAAATTATGGCACTTGACGCCGGGGCGGATGACTATTTGACAAAGCCCTTTTCCGTAGAAGAGCTTTTGGCACGGCTTCGTGTCACACAAAGAAGGCTGTTGCTCCTGCAAGCAAGTGGCGATGCCGACACCCCAATTTTTGAAAACGGCGAGCTTAAAATTGATTATGCCGCTGGTTGCGCTTACTTAAAAGGGGAAGAATTGCATCTTACCCCGATTGAATACAAGCTTTTATGTCTGCTCTCCCATAATGTCGGAAAGGTTCTGACGCACACCTATATCACACAGCAGATCTGGGGCAGCAGCTGGGAAAACGATATTGCCTCGCTGCGGGTGTTTATGGCGACACTGCGTAAAAAACTGGAGCTGCAAAAGGACAGTCCACAATACATTCAGACGCATATCGGCGTTGGTTATCGGATGCTGCGGGTAGACTGAGAAAAGCGAGAAAACAAGAAATTGAACCGATATGCAATAGAAAATCCTTTCCGAATTCAAGAGCGCAATATCGCTTGGTACGGAATCATCATCACCATCAGGACATAATCAAAAGCCTGTTACAACCAATTTCACAGGATGCAAACCAAATGAAATATATGCGGATTTTGTTTTTATAGATGATGGTAAATATCTCATCAAATGTAAGAATAATTGTGTACCCGAAGAACGTGTTTTTCTAAAAACATGGGTGCGAAAGGAAGTATCTTGGAAATCCGTTGGTCGTGCAAAACAATTACAGTACATACAAACAAAAGAATTCTCTGAATACTCATAATTTAGAAATAGAGTTGAGGCAATTTCATCTCTTCTCCGCCAAAGGTATCATGTGAATAGGAAAGATAATTATAGGCTCAAAAATTATATCTTTCACAAATTCGTGTTAAATTTTCAAGGTACAAGCAAAATCAAATATTAAAATGAGCTTTTGACACCCTAATTCTA
>ULPR01041344.1_pt1 | contig 17827 bp, 11 predicted proteins | sample 1953681 | NCBI WGS metagenome assembly ULPR01 (sample SAMEA4835634, study PRJEB28245) | human gut metagenome | biome: gut microbiome; material: fecal sample | place: Denmark | collected 2008 | reverse complement strand
CCCCAGCTGCTGCGCAAGGGCAAAGCTGACCTCTGGGACTCCGGCCGTCAGCCGTCTGACCGCCAGCTCTACATCGACTATGCAGGACAGCCGCTCGCCAGCGGCACCCGCTACTACTACCAGATAGAGAGCCAGACCACAGCCGGCAGCGCCGTGAGCCGCGTGGGCAACTGGCTCACTGGCCTGATGGACCGCACCGAGTGGCGTGCCCAGTGGATAGGTGGCAGCTTCGACTCCGACATTGAGGCGCCCAAGGACCGACGCACCCGCATCAACGCCCGCTATCTGCGCCGCGACTTCAGCATCGCGGGGCGTGTAAGGAGCGCCGTGCTCTACATCAGCGGACTGGGACTCTACGAAGCCTACATCAACGGACACCGCATAGGCACGCAGGTGCTTGCCCCCGGACCCACCAACTACGACCGCGAGGTGATGTACAATACCTTTGATGTGACCCGCGAGGTCAGGCGCGGAGCCAACGCCATAGGCGTGGTGCTGGGCAACGGCCGCTTCATGGCCATGCGCAACCCCGGCATGCGCGGATTTGGACTGCCACGGCTCCTGGCCCAGCTCGTAGTGACCACCACCGACGGCCGCCAGACGGTGATCGCCACCGACACCTCGTGGCGCATGATGGCCGACGGCCCCATACAGACCAACAACGAGTTTGACGGCGAGCGCTACGACGCCACCCGCGAGATGCCGGGCTGGAGTCTTGCCGGATATGACGACAGCCGCTGGCGGCAAGCCGAGCGCGTCAAGACTCCGGCGCCCGTGGTGCGCGCACAGATCAACCCCAACATCGAGGTGATGGACAGCGTGGCGCCACGCTCCATCTACCGTACTGCCGACGGCCGCTATATCATGGATATGGGGCAGAACATGGTGGGATGGCTGCGCATCAGACTGCGCGGCGACGAGGGCGACACGCTGCGGCTGCGCTTTGCCGAGCGCATGAAGGACTGCGACTCGCTCTTCATGCTCAATCTGCGCACGGCGCTCGTCACCGACACCTACGTGAGCGCCCATAAGGCTGCTACCTGGGAGCCGAGGTTTACCCTCCACGGTTTCAGGTTTGTCGAGCTGAGCGGCTTCAAGCGACAGCCCTCGCTTGCCGACATCCAGGGGCGGGTGGTCTACGACCGCATGACCACCACCGGCACCTTCGACACCTCCAACCCCACCATCAACGCCGTGTACCACTGCGCCGTCTGGGGCATACGCGGCAACTACCGCGGCATACCCACCGACTGTCCGCAGCGTGACGAGCGGTTGGGATGGCTCGGCGACCACGCCACAGGGGCTTATGGCGCCAGTTATATCTACGACGCCCACCAGCTCTACGCCAAATGGGTGCGCGACATCACGCTTACGCAGCGTGCCGACAGTGTGGTGAGCGACATCGCACCGCGCTACTGGAGCGTATACAGTGACAATGTGACCTGGCCCATGGCGTGGTACACCGTGGCAGCGATGCTCGACGAGCAGTATGGTGACTCGCAGCCCCTCCGCGAGGCCTATGAGCCGATGAAGAAGTTCATGCTGCACCTCAAAAACCGTTACGATGACCACGGCATCATCACCCGCGATGTCTACGGAGACTGGTGTCTGCCGCCCGAAAGCCCCGAACTCATACACTCCAAGGACTCTACACGCATCACGCGTGGTCCCGTGCTCGCCACGGCAGCCTACTACCGGCTGTGCCGGCTCATGGAGCGCTTTGCCGGGATAGCGGGCAAGACCGCTGATGTGGCGCTGTGGCAGGAGATGGGTAGGGAGACGCGCGAGGCGTTCAACCGCCGCTTCTACCATGCCGACAAGGGCTGGTATGACAACAACACGGTGACCGCCAACATCCTGGCGCTGCGCTGGGGGCTGGTGCCCGAGGGCGAGGCCGATAGAGTGTTTGGCCAGGTGGTAGCCAAGATGACCGCCGCCGGCACTCCCCATATCTCTACCGGTGTGCTGGGCACGCAGGAGATCATGCGCGGACTCACCGACTATGGGCGTGGCGACATAGCCTATACCCTCGCCACCAACCGCACCTATCCCAGTTGGGGATTCATGACCGACCACGGCGCCACCACCATCTGGGAACTGTGGAACGGCGACACCGCCAACCCACGCATGAACTCCGGCAACCATATCATGCTCCTGGGCGACCTCGTCATCTGGTACTACCAGTATCTGGCGGGCATCGGTCAGACCAGCGACAGCCGCGGCTACAGTCACATACGCCTGCAGCCCCGCATCCCAGAGGGTCTCACTCATGTCAATGCCACCCACCGCTCGCCCTATGGTCTCATAGAGAGCCGCTGGCGTAGAGACGGCAATATGCTGCACTGGCAGTTTACCATCCCTGCCAATACTACTGCCGAAGTGTGCATCCCCCAGCGTGGAGGCACCTACGACACGCGCCACTATGGTTCGGGCACCTATGAGGTAAGCACCGCCATCAGGTAGGGCGATAGACCGTCAAAGGGGGCACAAGCTCAATAACCACAATTACCCCAAAATCGGTCATTAGGGCTTGCTTAGAGAAGATAACATTGATTGACAATATGATAATGAAATAGAATAATATGACGAAGAAGGAATCTCTTCAACTATTTGAAGAAAAGAAGGTGCGCACTGTATGGGACGATAAGGAGGAAAAATGGTATTTCTCCATTGTGGATGTATGCGGTGTGCTGACTGACAGCAAAGATACCAATGCTTATTGGAGAAAGCTGAAGCAGAGGCTCAAAAAAGAAGGTAATGAAACCGTGACAAATTGTCACGGGTTAAAACTTCGTGCCTCAGACGGCAAATTGCGCATGACTGACGTTGCCGACACTGAGCAACTCTTCCGCATTATCCAGTCGATTCCTTCACCGAAGGCAGAGCCTTTCAAGGTATGGATGGCACAGGTGGCAAGCACTCGTTTGGAACAGATGCAGGATCCTGAAAAGAGCATAGACCAAGCCATTGTTGACTACAAACGTTTGGGATATTCCGATGCTTGGATAAACCAGCGTATTAAGTCTATAGAAATCAGAAAAGAACTCACCGATGAATGGGCACGCACTGGTGTACAGCAAGGCCTGCAATATGCTTCTCTTACCGACATCATTACCCAAGAGTGGAGCGGAATGACGACCAAACAGTACAAGAGTTTCAAAGGCTTGAAGAAGGAAAGCCTGCGCGACAATATGACCAACATGGAGATAGCTCTCAATATGCTTGCCGAGGCATCTGCCACGGAGTTGTCCAAACAGCGCAACCCTAATGGATTCCATCAGCAGAAGCAAGTTGCTAAGGATGGTGGCAGCGTGGCGAAAGCGGCACGCACGCAGTTGGAGTCAAAGCTGGGACACGGAGTGATAACACAGGCTAAAGCCAGTGATTATCTGCCAAATATAGAAGATAACGATGAATAAGAATATTTTTGCTGTCCGCTAAAACTCTAAAGAGCACAAATACCTCGCCCGGAGTCCTCTGAAAATGGGATTTCGGGCTTGTTTCTTCAAAAAGTAAGCCCCACTCTAATCAAAACTTGGAGAATGTTATTGATTGAGTGTAAAAAGCGTTAGGTTATGACCACAAATAATCAACCTCTAATGACCGATTTCCTCTATAAATAGTATATTTTTATCCTACTGGTGTAAAAGGGGTTTTATATATGTTTGGGTTTATAGTGGGTTGTTGTCTTGCGCTGCTGCAGCGTTGCGCTTGCGTCTCAGCTCTTCGACCGAGTCGGTAAGGTTGACGATGCCTGTGGTGGGGTCGAGCCTCAGATTGTATTCCTCGTGGCTGCGCTTCCAGCGGTTGTGGGTCCAGAGATAGCACTCGGGCTGCCGGCGTATCGACGCCTCAAGCAGCTGGAAGTAGCGGTCGGTGAGCTGCCACTCGGTGGTCTGCTCGGGATGGTCGGTGATAGGCACGAAGTGGGCCTCGTAGTATCCGCGTCGTATGCGGCGCACGTCGATGTAGAAGACTGCCTGCCGGGTGCCTCGCATTATCTTCTCGGTGCCCGTGAGCACAGGCGTATCGTGGTGGAGGAAGTCGAGCCAGTGGTGGATGTTGTTCCAGAAGGGTATCTGGTCAGATATATATCCCATGATGATAGGCTGGTGCTCGGCACGGTAGCGCGCGATGCGTCTCAGGGTCTCTGCCATAGGTATGCTCTCAGACCCGAAGCGCGAGCGTATATGCAGGAACAGTCGGTCGAACTCCTTATTCTCCAGTACATGGTATATCTGTGTGCACTGTGCTGCCTGTGTCACCCACAAGGGTAGTGAGGTAATCCACTCCCAGTTGCAGAAATGTCCGAGATAGATGCCCACGGACTGTCCGCGCTCGATGGCCTCGTTGACCTTGTCTGTTCCGGTGAAGCGCATGTGGCGCATCATCCATCGGCGGTTGACGGAGAGGAGCTTGATGGTCTCGACCAGATAGTCGCAGAACCATGAGTAGAAGCCCCGTTCTATGGCGCGGCGCTGTGTCTCGGACTTCTCGGGGAACGACTCTGCCAGATGGCGGCGCACGAGTCGCTTGCGGTAGCCCACAACGTGGTAGACGAGCAGATAGAAGAAATCTGACACGATGTAGAGTACCCGTAGCGGGAGCAGCGAGAGCAGGTAGAGCAGTCCGAAGATGAACTTGTATAAGATACGCATCATAGTGGTAGTCGTGGGGTTAAACCTGCTGCATGTCGTGCAGCTTTTTGTAATAGCCGTCTATCTGGAGCAGCTCGTCGTGGGTACCCCGCTCTACGATACGGCCCTCGTGGAGCACGCAGATTTCGTCGCTGCTCTTGATGGTAGAGAGTCGGTGGGCTACGGCGATGGTTGTGCGCGTCTTCATGAGTCGCTCCAGCGCCTCCTGAACCAGTCGCTCGCTCTCGGTGTCGAGCGCCGAGGTGGCCTCGTCGAGGATGAGTATGGGCGGGTTCTTGAGTATGGCGCGGGCTATGCTGACGCGCTGTCGCTGTCCGCCGCTGAGTCGTCCGCCGCGGTCGCCGATGTTGGTATCGAAGCCGTGCTCAGACTCGGTGATGAACTCATAGGCATTGGCTATGCGTGCGGCGCGCTCTACCTCTTCCTTGGTGGCGTTGCTCACGCCGAAGGTGATGTTGTTGTAGAACGAGTCGTTGAAGAGGATGGCCTCCTGGTTGACATTGCCGATGAGCTGTCGCAGGTCGTGTATGCCCAGGTCCTTGACATTGATGCCGTCGATGAGCACCTCGCCCTCCTGCACATCGTAGTAACGGGGGATGAGGTCGAGCAGGGTAGACTTGCCCGAGCCGCTCTGTCCCACGATTGCGATGGTCTTGCCCTTGGGTATGACGAGGTTGATGTCGCGCAGCACCCACTGCTGGTCGTAGCGGAAGGACACGTGGCGGAACTCAATCTGGTGCTCCAGCCCGCTGATGTGTACGGGGTCGCTCTTCTCGCGGATGTCGATTTCGGCATTGAGTATGCGGTCGATGCGCTCCATGCTGGCCAGACCCTTGGGGATGTTGTAGCTGGCGCGCGAGAACTCCTTGAGCGGATTGATGATGGAGTAGAGGATGACGAGGTAGTAGATGAATGTGGGGCCCGTCATGACGTGGCTGCGCAGTACCATGATGCCGCCAAACCACAGCACGATGACTATCATGAGTGTGCCCAGGAACTCGCTCATGGGGTGGGCGGCCTGCTGGCGCACCTGCACGCGGGCGAGGTTGTCACGGTAGCTGGAGTTGGTGCGGTCGAAACGCTGGTTCATCTTCTCCTCGGCGCAGAAGGCCTTGATGATGCGCAGTCCGCCGAGGGTCTCCTCGACCTGGCTCATGGTGTCGCTCCATAGCGCCTGGACTTTGATGCTGCTGGCCTTGAGCTTGCGTCCCACCACGCCCATAAACCATCCGAAGAGGGGCACGAAGCAGAGGGTGAAGAGGGTGAGCTTCCACGAGATGAAGAGCAGGGCGCAGAAGTAGAAGAGTATAAGGATAGGGTTCTTGATGAGCATGTCTATCCAGGCCATGATGCTGTTCTCAATCTCCTGCACGTCGCCGCTCATGCGGGCGATGATGTCGCCCTTGCGCTCTTCGCTGAAGAATCCGAGCGACAGCGAGGTTATCTTCTTGTACAGCGAGTTGCGGATGTCGCGCACCACGCCTGTACGCATAGGTATGATGGCTGCCGAAGACAGGAAGTAGGCTGCCGTCTTGAGGAAGGTCATGAAGGTGAGGATCAGACCTATCAGCAGCAGAGTGGTCACGGGGTTGGTGATGCTGATCAGTTCGCGCACGTAGTAGTCGGCATTGTTGGACAGCACGTCCTTGATGTTACCGCTGCCCCAATCCATGAGGTGGGTGGCTGTGGCATGTCCCTTGACGTCGAAGAGTATCTGCAGGATGGGGATGATGGCTGCAAACGAGAAGATGTTGAGTATGGCTGCCAGGATATTGAATATCACCGAGCCTACCAGATAACGCTTATAGGGCGGTACGAACCGTCTGATAATTTGTAAAAACTCTTTCATAATTACAAAGGTATGTCATTTATGAATATAAAACAACAAAAGGGGTAATGTTTTTTACGCCTCGGCGTGTATTTCTTCGCCGAAGAGTGTGGCGCTGGTGCTTCCGGTGATGCGCACGCGTATGGTTTCGCCCACGTGGTGGGTGCCCTTGTCTACCACTACCGCCTTGTTTTGCGGGGTGCGTCCCATGAGCTGCTCGCGGCTGCGCTTGCTCACGCTCTCGAGCAGCACGTCGAACTCGCGGCCTACATCCTTGCGGTTCTGCTCGGCGCTGACCTCGGTCTGGAGCTGTATGAGCTGGTTGAGTCGGGCAATCTTGACCTCCTCGGGCACATTGTCGGGCAGATGCTTGGAGGCGTAGGTGCCGGGGCGCTCGGAGTACTTGAACATGAAGGCGCTGTCGAAGCCCACCTCGCGTACGAGCGAGAGGGTGAGCTCGTGGTCTTCCTCGGTCTCGTCGTGGTAGCCCACAAAGAGGTCGGTAGATATGCCGCAGTCGGGTATGATGCGCCGTATGGCGGCTATGCGCTCCAGATAGTCCTCGCGGGTGTACTTGCGGTTCATCAGATGGAGTATCTTGTTGGAGCCGCTCTGTGCCGGGAAATGTATGTGGTGGCAGAGATTGGGCTCCTCGGCAATGGCGTAGAGTATGTCGTCGGTCATATCCTCGGGGTTGGAGGTGGTAAAGCGCACGCGCATATCGGGCACCGAGCGCGCCACAAGCCGCAGCAGCTGGGCGAAGGATGTGGAGCCCTCCTCGCGCTTGCCGGCGGGCGAGAGTCCATAGGAATTGACATTCTGGCCGAGCAGCGTCACCTCGCGGAAGCCCCGGTCGCGCAGGTCGGCCACCTCGCGCAGGATGCTGTCGACATCGCGTGAGCGCTCGCGGCCTCGGGTGTAGGGCACGATGCAGTAGTGGCAGAAGTTGTTGCATCCGCGCATGATGCTGACAAATCCGCTGATGTGGGCGAGGCCTATACGCTGTGGGATTACATCCCGGTAGGTCTCGGTCTTGCTCAGGGCGATGTCGATGGCATTGTGGCCGGTCTCGCACTGCGCCATCATGTCGGGCAGATTGAGATAGCTGTCGGGTCCGCATACCAGATTGGCGTGGTGGCGGTCTATGAGTTCGTCTTTGACGCGCTCTGCCATACATCCCAGTACACCCAGGATGAGGCTGCGGCCCTTCTTCTGCTCGGCATGGAGGGTCTCGAGGCGGTTGTATATCTTGTTTTCGGCGTTCTCGCGTATGCTACAGGTGTTGAGGAAAATGGCGTCGGCGTCGGCCTCATTGTCACACAGGTCATAGCCCGCCATCTTCATGATGGAAGCCACCACCTCAGAGTCTGCCACGTTCATCTGGCATCCGTAGGTCTCTATATACAGTTGTTTCATTATCTTGAGTTTTCTATAGGTTTTCTATCTGTGCCTGCGCTCGACCATGCCGCGCGAAACAGCCATGAACAGGGCGAAGAAGAGGGCTCCCGTGGCCAGACCTGCCAGTGCGTCGATGGCGTAGTGGGCCTGGATGTAGACCGTGGCCATGCAGAGGAACACGTAGAGCGGCAGCAGGCATATCAGGAGCTTGCGGCTGCGCACATGCCATAACAGGAGCATGCACACGGTGGATATGCCCACATGGGAGCTGGGGAAGGCTGCCGTGGGGCGTTCTCCGGCGGCTTTGGCGTCTTCGACCATCTGGTAGAAGATGCCGTCGGTATAGCCCGGAGTGGCGAGGCAGTCGGTGTGGGTGCTGAAGTAGTGGCCCAGGTTGGGGAACACGCCTTCGGCGATATGGCGCAGACCTGCCGCCTTATAATAAAAGGTGGGGCCCACGACCGGCACCAGGTCGAAGATGACATAAAAGGCCATAAACGACGCCATGATGACGAATATGCAACGCTGGAACTCGGCATAGTGGCGGAGGAAATAGACCAGAGCCACGCAGGCTATCATGGGGTAATAGGCGGCGTAGCCCATGCTCATCAGCTCGGAGATGACGGGCGAGGAGAACTTCTCGGCAAACACCAGCGCGGGCTGGAAACCAAACAGCGCCTGCTCCCACTGGGCAAAGACGTGGTCCAGATTGGGCAGCACGCGGTTGAGCTCATAGGTATCGGGATACCACCATGCCAGCAGCGCCATCTGTCCCACAACTCGGGCAAACATAGTGGCACGGCAGGGCACGATGCGATAGACTGTCCACAGGGCAGCCATCATCGCCACCACGCGCATGCGGCCCCAAATCATCGAGTCGGGGTTAGCGAGTTTGGTATAGGTAAACAGGATAAAGAGCAGGGTAAACACCAGATAGCCCAGCACCACCCACTCCATCGCCAGGAGTCCGCGGCGCGGCTGTTTCTCTATGCGGAAATAATCTAACAGTTTTTTCACTTCTTGTATGTATTATGATATGCAAGCCGATGGCATCAGAGCCATCCCTCATTCTTGTACCAGTCTATGGTTTCGGCCACGCCACGGGCGAGGTCGTAGTGGGGGTGGTAGCCCAGTTCGTCCATAGTGGGCTCGATGTCACAACGCCAGTTGCGCTGTCGCAGGATGTTGAACTTGTCGTGGTTGAGGGCTGTGATGCGTCCGGTAGAACGCGCCACGAGTTCGCCTATGGATGTCACAATCCTCAGCACCCAAACCGGCGCAGTGATGCGTATCCACCAGGGGTTGCCCAATGCCTTACGGATAAGGTTGCTGAAATCGGACGAACGATAGACATTGCCGTCGCTGAGGAAGTATTTGCGACCGTTCATGCCGTGGTCGAGGGTGAGGAATATGGCTTGCACCACGTCTTTGACATAAACAAAGGTGATGTCCTGACGCTGGAAGCCTACGGCGAAGTCGATGTGGTTGCTGATGGATTTCGCCATCATGAAGTAGTCTTTCTCCCGAGGGCCATAGACGCCCGTGGGTCGGAGAATGACGTATGGAAAGTTGTTGCCTACGGACTCGAGGAACTTTTCGGCCTTGAGTTTGCTCTTGCCGTAAGCAGTATTGGGGCGGGGGTAGTCGTGCTCGGTTATCTCCTGATAGGGCTGCTCTTCGCGGATGGCTCCCATCACGCTGAGCGAACTGAGATAAACAAAGCGGTGGATGGGCATCTGCAGGTTGAGTATCGCCTTGACCAGCCGCTTGGTTCCCTCGGTGTTGACCTCGTAGAACGTGTCCTCGTTGAGGCACTTCGTGGCTCCGGCGGCATGGATGATGTAGTCGAAGGAATGGGTGCTTAACGCCTCTTCCAATCGCTCTTGCGACGAGAAGTCCAGCTCGATAAAGTGGATACGTGGGTCGGCGAGATACTTACGCGAACTCGATGGGCGCACGGCTGCCCAGGTCTCCATGCCTTGGCGCAATGCCTCCTCAACGATAAAGCTGCCTATAAAGCCGCTCGCACCCGTTATAAGTATGTTCATTAATGGTGAATTATGTAATCAGTATGCAAAATTACATGAAAATAAGCGTATTACAAAATAATTGCACCATTTTGTTGGTTTTTGCCCCATTCGCCACCACATTTGGGGGCTTGCGCCCCCTGTCTCCCATGCCTGTGGGTGGCGTCTTGGTGGTGGCGGCGATAGTGGCTACTTCTTGATATGACGATGGGGAATGTCCCACTTCTGGCACTGCTCGCACCAGGCGCGCTCGGTATTGCCGGTATAGTTGGGCTCGTCCACGCGCACATCCATCTTCTTTCCAGCCGGCTTGCGGGTATTTTTCCGCTGCTGCCCACTGCTTGACGGGCTGTTGCTTCGCATCTCCTGGGCGCGGCGGTTATTGTACTCAGCTTCCTGTCGCTGGTGGTTGGCGTCATACTCAAACAAACCATGCTGGGCATGGTATCGATTGATGTTGGCTTCATGTTGCCTGTATACCGACTCGGCAATGGGGCGGTCGTACAGTTGTTGCTGCCCTTTGAGCGGGATATAGATAATGTGGCTCCAGTCTTTGGCTATCTTTATGGTCGGCGCATCGATGTAGGTGCCCTGGCTATAACTAAGGAATCCCGGTTGGTAGAAACGGCCACCCACGACGATGTAGTCGCTCTCATACTTCACGTTGTCGGGGCCGAAATCGCGGGCAAGGATACCCAGGTTGTAAGCTCGGAGCTGTATCCAGCAGCCACCATTGGCGTGGCCCGTGATGTTGAGGCTTACCTCGCCAGCCTTGCCGCCCGATTTGGCATAGAAGTAAGTGGTGTTGGAAGCGGGTAAGGTTCCGTAGGCGGGATGGACGATGCCTGCCGATGTCTGCGCCACGTGACGTTTAGCCTGCGGCTGTGTGGCCGCACTGCGGGGAGTCTGCGTGGAAGTAGAGCGATTTCCATTCCGCGCCTGTGCCTGCTGCCGCTGTCGGGCGGCGGCCTCCTTGCGCTGTTGCTGAGCCAGCAATCGGTCTTTCTGAGCTTGGTCGGCCTGTGCCATGGCCAGCAGGTTCTGCGTCTTGGCCGTCTTGGGTATCTCGGTGATAAAACACTTGTCTACACGGGCGATGAACTCGTAGAAGGGAGCCGTTATCCGAGTCTTCCACAGTTTGTCGTTGTCGTTGGCACGTGCCAGATAGGGCCCCAAGTACTTCACCATGTTCTTAGCCATGTGCTTGACCATGTGCTTGGGTTTCTTCTGTTCCGGGATGACCGTCTGCCCCATGGCATCGATTACCACGATGGTGCCCCGGTCGGTCTTGCAGGTGAAGAGAGCCGTCCGCTCAATCTGTTCGGGTGTACACTGAGTGCCCTTGTACTTGGTTTGGGTGTAGATGTCATCATCCAGATACAGGTTGTCTATATCGGCGTATATGGGAGGTACAATGACCTCGCCGGCCATGTTCATCAGGCCGTAGTGACGGTCCTTTACAAAGCGTATCAGCCCTATTATATTCTCGTTGTGACCGTCAGCGTTGTTGCGCAGAGGGTATGGCCATACATCGTACATACGGTCACCATACTGTCGGTCTCCATCTACAGGGCCGTTGCCTATGCGCTGCATGTCGGCACCCAGTATGTCCCATTTGCCATTGTCCTTGCGTCGGCAGAAGAGCAGTTCGCCCTCCCAGTCGGTGCCATAGTCCCATATCTTTATCTCACTATAAATGTCGCTGATGCGTTGGCCTCGGGCATTGATAACATAGCAGTTGGGGTGGTCATTGATGATAATGTAGTAGGGCGTAATATCGGCAAAGGGATAAGGACCGTTTCCCACAATGTTAAAGTCGCGGTCTATAATATAATAGTCGTTGCTCCCCTTGTACCGTGCCTCGCCTAAATAGCATCGATAGGGGAAGAAGAGGAAATCGAAGTAAGGCTGGACAACCCATTGGCCAGAGCTGTCGACGACACCCTGTAGGCCATTGGGGCCTTTCTTGGTGGTGCAGGAAGGTAACTTCCACTTGTCGAACCGTGACTGTGCGCTGGAGACTACTGTCGACAGACCCAGAAGGGCAATGAACAGGCTGCGTTGAATGGAGATTGTGGGCATAAGCTATATTTTATAGAGTTAGATATACTGCATCAGCACATCCCATACACAGATGATATGGCACACCGAACCGAGGAGCACGAAGAAGTGGAAGATGGTATGGTTGTACTGCCGCTTGTGTAGCGTATAGAAAAGCGCGCCGGTGATATAGGCCACTCCCTCGGCGATAAGCCATACCACTGCCGAGGTACTCACGGCATCCATCAGCGGCTTGAAGGCTGCCAGCACCGACAAGCCCATCAGCACGAAGCACAGAGTTTCGAGGTTGCTGTGGGCCTTGAGCTTGCGAAATGCCATGATGGTGCCGGTGATGGCGCAGAGCCACACGAAGACAAACAATCCCCATCCCCAGTAGCCCTCATCGCGCAGAGCCACGAGGGTGATGGGCGAATAGGAGCCGGCTATGTGCCAGTAGATGGCGGCATGGTCCCATCGGCGCAGCCGCTCTTTCCATACAGACTTGGCGCTGAGGGCGTGGTAGACGGTGGATGCCGTATAGGAGCAGAGCATGCCAAAGAGGTAGAGTATCACGCCCGCCGTGGCCCAGCCGTTGTGTGCCTGGGCGCACCATACCAGAAAGATGGTGCCTATCACCACGCCGAGCATGATGCCGCCGGCGTGGCTCCACGAGTTCCAGAGTTCCTCTGTGTGCGTGTACTTTATCTTCATCTCCTATGGCGCATCTTGACCACGGGCTTGTCATTGCCGACAAGCGTGAAGTCGAGTTGTTTCTTTTCGAGATTGGTCTTGGCCACCTGGATGCGCACAGCGTCGCCCAGCTGGTACTTGTGGTGGCGACGACGGCCCACGAGGCAGAAGTTGCGCTCGTCAAACTCGTAGTAGTCGTCGTCCAGGTCGCGCATGGGTATCATGCCTTCACAGTGGTTCTCGTCTATCTCGGCATAGATGCCATAGGCTGTGATGCCGCTGATGTGGGCGTCGAACTGCTCGCCCAGGTGGTCGCCCATAAATTCCACCATCTTGTACTTGATGGAGTCGCGCTCGGCGTTCTGTGCCACCAGTTCCATGTCAGAGCAGTGCTCGCAGAGCTCCTCGTAGTGCTTGGCGTTGGCCGAACGGCCGCCCTCGGCGTAGCGGGTGAGCAGGCGGTGGACCATGGTGTCGGGATAGCGGCGGATGGGACTGGTGAAGTGGGTGTAGTAGTCAAACGCCAGACCGAAGTGGCCTATGTTCTTGGTGGTGTATTTGGCCTTCATCATGGCTCTCAGCGCCACCTTCTGTATCAAGTTCTGCTCGGGATGTCCCTCACATTCCTCCATGAGTCGGTTGATGCTCTTTGCCATGGCTTTCTTGGTGCCGTCGGTCTTTACCCTGTATCCGAACTTGGCTATAAACTCACGCAGCGTCTCCATCTTTTGTGGATCGGGGTTGTCGTGTACGCGGTAAGGCAGCGTTTTGGCCTTCCTGCCTTTCGCCGTCTTGCCCACGCTCTCAGCCACAGTCCTGTTGGCGAGCAGCATGAATTCCTCTATCAGCTTGTTGGCGTCCTTTGAGCGCTTGAAGTAGCAGCGTATGGGTTTGCCCTTTTCGTCGATGTCGAAGCGCAGTTCCTCTGAGTCAAACTTCACTGCACCGTTCTTGAACCGGGCAGCGCGCAGCCTCTTGGCCAGTCTGTCGAGAGTCACTATCTGTTCGGCGTTCTCGCCACGGTATTTGCCGTCCTTGGGCTTGGGAGCCGGTTCGCCGGTACCATCCACCACTCCGTTGTCTTCCAGTATCTTCTGCGCGTCTTCATAAGCGTATCTGCGGTTAGACCGGATGATGGTATGCACGATGCGGTAGTCTCTTACCATGGCGTCTTCGTCGAGGTTGAAGACCACGCTGTAGCAGAGCTTGTCTTCGTCGGGGCGCAGCGAGCAGACGAAGTTGCACAGCCGCTCGGGCAGCATGGGGATGGTGCGGTCTACCAGATAGATAGACGTGGCGCGACGCTCGGCCTCGCGGTCTATGATGTCGCCCTCGTGCACATAGTGAGACACGTCGGCGATATGCACGCCTACCTCCCAGAGTCCGTTGTCGAGACGCTTGATAGACAGCGCGTCGTCAAAGTCCTTGGCGTCCTTGGGGTCTATGGTACAGGTCCAGGTGTTGCGGAAGTCCTCGCGCTCAGCCTCGTCCTGCTTCGTGATTTCGCCCGTGATCTTGTCGGCGGCGTCTTCCACAGCCTTGGGGTAGCGGTAGGGCAGTCCGTACTGGGCGAGGATGGTGTTCATCTCCACATCGTTGTCGCCACACTTGCCCAGGATGTCCACCACTTCGCCTATCATGTTGGTGTGCTCCTCGTCGGGCCAGCTCACAATCTTTACCACCGCCTTGTCGTCGGTCTGACCTTTCTTCAGCCTCTTCTTGGGGATGAGTATGTCGCGCGCCAGATTGTCGTTGGTCTTCAGGAAGGCGATGTCCTTGCCTACCACCAGCTTGCCCACGAAGGTGTCTTTCTTGCGCTCCAGTATCTCTATCACCTTGGCCTCCTTGATATGGTTCTGGCGACGCGCCATCACCGATACCCTCACCTTGTCGCCGTCGAGCGCGCCCATGGAGTTGCGCTCCGACACGAAGATGGGCTGCTCGCCGTCGGAGGGTACGAATGAGTTCTTGCCGTTAGACTTCCGTCTGAATACGCCTTCCTGTACCTGGCCCTTGGTGTTGAGCTGATACGAGTTGATGGACGTGCGCACGAGGAAGTCGTCCCACGCCATCTCTTCCATCGTGTCTACCGCCAGCATCTTGGCAGGATGGGTGTCCAGGTGTAGGGCTCTGAATATCTCTTTGAATGTATAGACTCGTTCCGGATTTGCGGAGAAGAAATTAACCAGCATCTCGGACAGCTGCCGTTTGGTGATGCGCTTCCCGCCTTTCTTTGCTTTTCCCATAATGGTAGTGTTTTAGAATTATATTGCAAATTAAGGGAAAAAAAATGATATAACGAAGAAAAAGTTGATAAATTTCGGTTACACCCTCGTCAGCCCCGCCGTTATGGCGACGACGATGCCGCCCTCCGCCATATATATTAATAAGGTGTAGGCCGTCTCCTTGCCCCTTGCCCTTGCCCCTACGGTGGCGGCAAGCCCCTCTGATGGCGTTGTCAGCCCCCCGACGCGCACCGAAATCAGGAAAATGCACATAATCGTCACGCCCTCAGTCAATTTCTTGGCAGAAAGCATCGCGCAATTCAAGTTTTTTATCTAACTTTGTCCCATACGAATATTTATAACCACTTTTACAGAGCACAACTAATTCATGAAAAAAAGAGGAATTACCACATTGTGGCTTCTGATGGTGGCGCTGGTCATGATGGCCAAGAGCTATACCGTCACATCGCCCAACGGGCAGCTTACCGCCCAGGTAGAGGTAGGCACAGTCATCAAGTACAGTCTCAAGGACGCCAGCCTGCAGCTCGTGCTGCCCTCGGCCATAGCCCTCAAGACCGACAGAGGCACATGGGGCGAGAACTCCCATCTGCGCCGTGCCGTGAAGACAACCCACCGTGGCCAGATAGCCGCCTTTGCCTACAAGCGCAACGAGGTGAGCGACTGCTACAACCAGTTGCGCCTCCAGTTCAAGGAGGGATTTGACCTCATCTTCCGCCTCTACGACGAGGGCATGGCCTACCGTTTCGCCTCGACCCTCAAGAGCGAGGTTACCATCAACGACGAGCAGGCGCAGATGCGTTTTGCCCGCGACTGGAAAGCGCAGATACCCTATGTGCGCGACAGTGGCGACCGCGAAGACCAGCTCCACAACTCGTTTGAGAACAACTATACCCACACTGCGCTGTCACAGCTCATGGACACCCGCCTCATCTTCACCCCGCTCATCGTCGAGGCCGACAAGGGCGTGCGGCTCTGCGTGGCAGAGAGCGATGTCGAGCACTATCCCGGACTCTTCTGGCTGGGCAACGGCAAGACGCCCGAGCTCACCGGCGTGTGTGCCCCCTATCCCAGCGGCATCAAGATTGGAGGCTACCGACTGCTCGAGCAGCTGCCCACAGGTCGCGAGAACTATCTCGTCAAGGCCCATGCACAGCAGCAGTTCCCCTGGCGCATCATCTGCTATGCCACTGCCGACGAGCAGTTGCTCGACAACGACATGGTATACCGCCTCGCCTCACCCTCTCGCCTCGCCGATACCTCATGGATACGCCCCGGCAAGGTGGCTTGGGACTGGTGGAACGACTGGGGAGTATACAAGGTAGACTTCCGGGCCGGTATCAACACCGAAACCTATAAGTACTACATCGACTTTGCCCACCGCCACGGCATAGAGTACATCCTCCTCGACGAGGGATGGGCCAAGCGCCGCCGCAACGACCTCTTCGCCATCGTGCCGGGCATAGACATCAAGGCCATCGTAGACTATGGCAAGGCCAAGGGCGTCGGTGTGATCCTCTGGGCCGGCTACTATCCCTTCGACAAGGACATGGAGCGCGTGTGCAAGTACTACTCGGAGATGGGAGTCAAGGGCTTCAAGGTCGACTTCATCAACAGCGACGACGCGCGCATCGTAGACTTCCACTACCGTGCCGCCGAGATGACCGCCAAGTACCACCTGCTCATCGACTTCCACGGCACCTACAAGCCCACCGGACTCAACCGCACCTATCCCAATGTCATCAACTTTGAGGGCGTCAACGGACAGGAGCAGACCAAGTGGTGCACCATCAAGGAGTACAACCAGCCTCTCTACGATGTCACCGTACCCTTTGCCCGCATGCTCGCCGGACCTATGGACTACACCCAGGGAGCCATGATCAACGGCACCCAGACCACCTATGCCCCCAACAACTCACGGCCTATGAGCCAGGGCACCCGCACCCACCAGCTGGCGCAGTATGTGGTCTTCCTCTCGCCCCTCAATATGCTCTGCGACTCGCCCACCCACTACAACCAGGAAGAGGAGTGCACCCGATTTATCGTGTCGGTGCCCACCGTCTGGGACGAGACCATCCCGCTCAAGAGCGAGATAGGTGAGTATGTGGCAGTGGCACGCCGCAAGGACGGCAAATGGTTTGTGGGTGCGCTCACCAACTGGACCGCGCGCGACCTCACCCTCGACCTCTCGCCGCTCAACATCGCCGGTCGCCAGGCCGACGCGTTCTACGACGGCATCAATGCCGACCGTTCGGCAGAAGACTACAAGCGCTGCCAGATTACCATCCCCGAGGACGGCAAGCTCAAGGTGCACCTCGCCCCCGGCGGTGGATTTGTCATGGCGGTAGAGTAGGAGAGCGCCACTATCTCCGCCACGGCGGAATGCCCCGATACAGAGCCTCGGGCGTAGCATACGGGTTTGCCCGATTGCCCCGAGGCCGATACTGATGGAAATACGGATATCGCTGATTTGCCTGATAGCATTTGCCAAGAATATCAGACCAATCAGCGATATCCGTATTCGTTTTGTAGGAGCAGATATAGATGCGGTGATTGGTTTAGGGGTTGATACTTGTGCTGGATGCGGGGACGGGTGATTGGTTTGTGGTTGATGCTTGTGATGGATGCGGGGGCGGGTGATTGGTTTGGGGTTGATGCTTGTGATGGATGTGGGGTTTCCGATTGGTTTGGGGTTGATAATTGTGATGGATGTGGGGTTGGGCGATTGGCCTGATTTTATGGGCATCATCCCCAAGGCATAGCAGGTCCATTCCAGCAGCAACTCTGTAGGAGTTGCGATTTCCCAGCCCAGGGTTGCGGGCGAAGCACGCTACCCTGGGTATATATACAATAAGGTATAGCAATGCTGTAAGTATTGCGTTTAGCCGAAGGCGTTACCCCGACGCAAACCCATCGCTACCTATATGTAGGGGAATTATCCAA
>ULPR01053359.1_pt1 | contig 17837 bp, 15 predicted proteins | sample 1953681 | NCBI WGS metagenome assembly ULPR01 (sample SAMEA4835634, study PRJEB28245) | human gut metagenome | biome: gut microbiome; material: fecal sample | place: Denmark | collected 2008 | reverse complement strand
CGCATAGCCCAGTCCTCCGGCCGCACCAGCCCCCGGGTGGAGGGCGAGTAGTGGCGTGGCGAGTCCGGCACGCTCAGTGGCGCGGGCAAAGGCGCGCAGACGAGCGTCGAGAGCCCTGACCTGCTCGGGCGAAGCACCCTTCTGCGGGGCAAAGATGCAGGCGGCACCACGCTCGCCATACAGCGGATTGTCTACATCGCAGGCCACGGTGACTCTACACCGTGACGCCAGGCGCCGACTGTCGCCCAGGGCCTCTATCATGCCCCTGCCGCCGTCGCAGGTGGCGCTTCCGCCAATACCCATCACTATCTCGGTGCAGCCTCGGCTTACGGCGTCGGCCATCATCTCGCCCACACCATAGGTGGTGGCACGCATCACATCGCGCCGCCCTACGGGCACGAGCGTCAGTCCGCTTGCCGCCGCCATCTCCATATAGGCGGTACGACCATCCATGGACACGGCATATTCGGCGGTCACAGGCTCCATCAGGGGGCCATGCACCTCGACGGTCACAGGGCGTGAGGGCAGCAGCCGGCATACACACTCGACCAGCCCTTCGCCTCCATCGCTCAGCGGCAGCTGAACTACAGCGGCGTGGGGCAGGACTCTGCCTATGCCTTGGGCACACGCCTCGCATGCCTCCCGGGCAGAGAGACAGCCCTTGAACGAGTCGAAGGCTGCGACGACCTTGCGTACCGTAGCCCTGTGCATGGTGTTTTCCGGTCCCTGCATAGTCGGCATCATGGGAGATAGAGTCTATTCTCCTGTCGCTCGCGGCAGAGCGGTTCGAAATGGGCTGCCAGCATGGAGAGGCGCTGTCCGATGCCTCGGGCATGGACGGGGCACACCTGCACGCAACGCATACAACTGATGCAGAGGGCTGGGTCGGTGGTCTGGGGATGGTCTGGCGCGATGGCTCTGGTGGGGCACTGGGCAGCACATGCTCCGCAGCCCTGACAGCGGTCATCGGCTTCGGGCACGGCGCATGGGCTGTACTCGCGGTAAGGACGGTGACCCGGCAGAGTGAACTCGGGGATGGGCGCCGACAGGGCTGCGCGGGCAAGGATGGCGGCACCAAACTCACCAAGCTGCGCGGCGTCGCTCGCATCGGGGCGTCCGGCGGCAAACTGCCGGCACACGCTGTGCTCGGCGATGGCTGTCACGGCTGCCATCACCCGGAAGCCCGCTGCGGTGGCTATGTCCTGCATCTCTACGAGGGCGTCGTCGTAGGCGCGGTTGCCATAGACGGCGACTATCACGCACCGGGCGCCATGGGCGCTGACGCGTTTCAGCCGCTCTACAGCCAGCATCGGCACGCGTCCGGCAAAGACGGGCATGGAGATGACGGCCAGGTCGTCGGCAGCAATGTCGGGATAAGCGATGTCGTCCTCCCACGAGCAGAGTTCGGTGGCGGTGTCCGTGGTGCCGATGCCCGCACACAGCAACTCACTCACGCGTCGCGTGCCGCCAGTGGGACTGAATGTGATTTGATGTATAGTCATAGGTAAACACTATAATATGGTCACAAAAATACAAAAAAATACGCCAAGCGTGCAGTTTTTACGGAAAAATCATATATAGGGCAGTGCTTGGGGCAGTGTATATGCCGGCGGTGGGCTGAGGGGCTGGTGCCACGATAATGAAATAATCGGAGACTTGGTACGGGACTTCGGGAAATAATTGCTAAATTTGTACGTGATAATATAAAAGCCTATGCGCAAGGCATATAAAGCAGACGGAAGCCCCGTGCTTTATATCGCCACGGCACAGTCTATGTACAATAACAAACAACCAATTGACAAATCATTATGAACAAATCGCTTATCCTATCGGCAGCGCTCTGCCTCGCGTCGCTCTTCGCTTCGGCAGAGAACGCCCCCACCCCACGTCGACAACTTGCTCCGAAACCACCAATGGGATGGATGACATGGAACCTCTTCCAAGGCAACATCAACGAAAAGCTCATACGCGAGACCGCTGACGCCATGGTTGAAGGCGGGTTCCGCGACGCCGGCTACGAATATATCTTCATCGACGACCTCTGGCAAGGCGGACGCGACCGTGAGAACAACATCATACCCGACCCGGAGAAGTTTCCGTCGGGCATAAAGGCGCTCGCCGACTATGTACACTCCAAAGGACTGAAGCTCGGCATCTACTCGGATGCGGCACAGCTCACCTGCGGCGGATGGACGGCGAGTCTGGGTTTTGAGGAGCAGGACGCACGCACCTTCGCCTCATGGGGCATCGACTATCTGAAGTACGACTACTGCAACGCTCCTGCCGACAGTGCCACCGCCCGACAGCGCTACCGCACTATGGCTAACGCTCTGCAGAACTCGGGGCGCGACATCGTGCTCGGCATCTGCGAGTGGGGTCAGCGCCAATGCGAAGAGTGGTGCGAAGAGGTGGGAGGACAGCTCTGGCGTACCTCAGGCGACGTGCGCGATATGTGGAAGGACATCGTGAAACAAGGCGGCATGGGTATTCTGGACATCATCGACATAACGGCGCCTCTGGCAAAACACGCCCGTCCGGGACAATGGCCCGACATGGATATGCTGGTGGTCGGCCTGTACGGAACGGGCGGCCCGTCGAGCGACCTCGGTGGCGTAGGTTGTACCACGACCGAATATCAGACGCAGATGAGCATGTGGTGTATGCTGTCGTCGGTGCTTGCCATGACCAACGACCTGCGCAAGGTGACCGACGATGACCGCCGCATTCTGCTCAACAAGGAGATTATCGCCATCAACCAAGACGCTCTGGGCAAGGCTGCCGAACGCATTGTGAACCTGCCTGCGCAGTAGGTCTACATCAAACCGCTCGCCGACGGTTCGCACGCCGTGGCCATCCTCAACCCCTCGGACGAAGCCCAACGCATAAGCCTCAACTTTGCAAGCCTCGGGCTCAACGGCAAGTACACCGTGCGCGATGTATGGCAGCACCGAGACATAGCCCGGAAAGCCAAGAGCTGGAAAGGAAGCGTGGCTGCGCATGAGACCAAGGTGTTTGTGGTGAAGTAAGAAGACACCTAACCGACGAAAAACGAATAACAGGAGCATCTGGCGGCAAGCTAAAAACGCTGCAGCCATGATGCTCCTGTCATCTTATAGCATACTGACAGCAACCACGATAACCTCCCCTTTGCCTTCGGTGACCGTCGCATAGGAGGATGGGCGCAGCTATCGTCTGCGGACATCCCGAAAACAAGCCGTGTGGTCACCCGATACCAGTCACAATGACCTCGGGAAACCACACGGCTTGTCAATTAGACTCGCACGCCATCGGGGTGCGGAGGAAGGGAAATCAGAGAGCAGCCACAACCTCTACCTCTACGAGCGCATTCTTGGGCAGCGTCTTGACAGCCACCGCCGAACGGGCTGGGTAAGGCTCGCTGAAGAAGGTGGCATAGACCTCGTTCATGGCAGCAAAGTTGGCCATATCAGAGAGGAACACAGTAGTCTTGACCACATGGCTCAGGTCGATGCCTGCCTCGGCAAGCACATGGGTAACATTGGTGAGCGACTGGCGGGTCTGCTCCTTGATGCCGCCCTCGGCAAATTCACCTGTGGCAGGATCGATGGGCAGCTGGCCCGACGCAAAAACGAAGCCACCGGCCACAATGGCCTGGCTGTAAGGCCCCACCGCTTTGGGGGCGAGTTCAGAATGGATTACTTTCATCATATTGTCTGTTAGTGTATATATTGTCCTTCGGGTTACAAAAATACTATTTTTCCACGACAACCAACTATATTTCCCTGTATTTCTACAGCTGCATGGCAGAAGCGGAAGCAGAGACTCTGGAGCCGTAAAGGAAGCAGACAAGACAAGCAGCGGGTGTGCCATATCCTATGGATGACACACCCGCTGCCTCTATGTAGACTCTCTTATTACGGTTTCGCCTCTCAGAGCTATCTCCTCTATCGGCTTGTCTGCATCGGCAAGATGCTCCAACAGCAGTCGGCACCCCTCCTGCGCCATCTTGGCGATGGGCTGTTCGACAGCCGTCAGCTGAGGATGTACCAGGGTGGCAAGGGTCGTACCCGACATGCAGCAGAGCGCCACATCGTCAGGGATGCGCAAGCCGTGCTTCTGGATGACGCTCTTGGCTCCCAGGACAGCGGTCTCCGTAAATCCGAAGACGGCGTCAAAAGGCACCCCCTTGGCCAGATACTGCTCCATCACCCAACTGCCCTCTTCGGCCGACAATGCCGGCAGCAGGACATCATGCGACTGGTACTCGACATGAAACTTCTCAAGCGCCTCACGATAACCTCTCAACCGTTCATAACTGTTGCGGATATAAGACGGACCGGGAATATGGATGATGTGCTTGTAACCCTTGCGCAGCAAAGCCTCAACCATGAAAAACGCCATGATATAATCGTCCATGCGCACCTGGGAAGCCCTGACCCTCTCCACGGTTCTGTCAAAAAACACGATGGGGATGCCTCGCTCTATCACCTTATTATATAGATCTACGTTGCGCTCCTTGTCACAGGCACTCATCAAGATGCCATCGACGCGCAGCTGCTCCATCATCAGGATATTCTCACGTTCCTGCTCGGGATTCTCATTGGAGATGGCTATCATCACCTTGTAGCCCTGTCTGCGCAGGATGGCCTGTGCCTCGTTGATAAAGGTCATATAAAACGTGGTGATGATTTCGGGGATGATGATGCCGATGTTATGGGTACTCTGCTGCCTGAGATGTACTGCCAGTTCGTTACGATGATACCCCATCTGCTCAGCGGTTGCCAAAATCTTCTGCAGGGTTTCGGCCTTCACATTGCCGGTATCTCCCGAGAGGGCACGGGAGACGGTGGACTTGGAGATGCCCAACACCCTTGCAATATCCATAATGGTGACGTATTTTGCCATATCTCTTTGGGTCTTTTGTCTATGCGCTTGTAAAGATACTTATTCTCCATGAGAGCAACAACAAAATGCGGATCTTTTTGGGAACGGTTGCAGAAAATGGGAACGGTTGCGAGAACGGTTGTGGGAAAAAAGATGCTTTTTTTCTTGAATTGCCTGCGAATTCACGCTACCTTTACAGCGTGATAAGGGAAGAGCAGGTTCTCTCGGAGAGTACTACTTCCCAACGCCTAAGAATTAAAAACAATACACTACCCAAACCTAAAAAAGATGGAACAAGACAGTAAGTGTCAAGCGAACTGTTCACAGATGGACGACTCGCAGAAAAACAATGCAGAGGGTAAAGTTCCCTTCATCAGCAAGCTCGCCTATGGCATGGGCGACGTGGGCTGCAACTTCAGTTGGATGTTTGTAGGCAACTTCCTCATGATATTCTACACAGACGTGTTTGGAATCAGCATGAGCGCTGTAGCCACCCTGATGCTTATATCCCGATTCTGGGATGCTATCAACGACCCAATCATCGGCGCACTCACCGACAAGACCCATACTCGCTGGGGACGATTCCGCCCATGGCTGCTCTTCGGAGCCCCTATCACGGCACTGGTGCTGATACTCACCTTCTGGGCACACCCCGAATGGAGCCAGACCGCCAAGATCATCTACATGGCAGTGACCTACTGCATCCTGGTACTGGGCTATACCTGTGTCAACCTGCCTTATGGCACTCTCTGCGGAGCCATGACACAGGATATCGACGAGAGAGCCAAACTCAACACCAGCCGCTCGGTAAGCGCGATGATGGCCATCGGCGTAATCAACATCGTAACCGTGCCACTCATCAGCTGGTTTGGCGCCGGCGATACCAAATATGGCTATCTCGCCGTGGCTGTGCTCTATGGCATCATCTTCGCCGCCTGCCATCTGTTCTGTTTCCGCAAAACCAGAGAGGTGGTGGAGATACCTGTGGGTCAGAAGCTCCCGCTGAAGGTACAGCTCTGTGCCATGATGAAGAACAAGCCCTATATGCTCGCTCTCTTAGGCCAGCTGCTCTTCGGTTTCATCCACTATGGACGCAACGCCGACATGCTCTACTATTTCACTTATGTAGAAGGTTCGGCCACGCTCTTTTCCTTCTATTCGATGGCCATCATCGTGCCAAGTATCATCGGTGCCGCCTGCTTCCCCATGGTATTCAGAAAGACCGGCAACAAGGGTCTGGCTGCAGCCATCTTCGCCTTCCTCACTGGTGTCACGATGATCGCTCTGTACTTCTTCAGTCCCAACGGTAGCGCCATCATGTTCTACCTGTTCTCAGCATTGTCATGGTTCTTCTTCTCTGGATTCAACACTGCCATCTATGCCATCATCCCAGACTGCGTGGAATATGGCGAGTGGAAAACGGGCATCAGAAACGATGGATTCCAGTATGCCTTCATCTCTCTGGGCAACAAGATAGGCATGGCACTCGGCACATCGCTTCTCGCCATTGCCCTGGGCAGTGCAGGATATGTAAGCAACGCTGTGCAGAACCCGGAAGTGCTGAGCATCATGCACCACGCCTTCAGCACCATACCAGGAGTGTTATGGATCATCACCGCAGGGTGTCTCTGTCTATACAGACTCAACAAGAAACAATACAACCAGATCATGACAGAACTGGAAAACAAAAAGAAATAAAACTCCATCGGTCATCAGGCCGATGGGTGGGACAAGACAAACGAGAATTGCCCAATACACTAACATTAACGATAACAACCATAAAAAAACAATACAACTATGAGACAAGCAATATTGGTAGAACCCAAGCGAATCGAGTTTAAGGAAATAGCAGAACCCAAGGCAGCTGACCTGACAGCCCATCAGGTGCTCGTCAACATCAAGCGCATCGGCATCTGCGGCAGTGAGATACACTCTTACCACGGTCTCCACCCCGCCACATTCTATCCAGTGGTACAGGGACATGAGTACTCGGGAGTGGTAGTGGCTGTAGGCAGCGAGGTAACCGTATGCAGCCCTGGTGACCACATCACCGCCCGCCCACAGCTGGTCTGCGGCAAGTGCAACCCCTGTAAACGCGGACAGTATAATGTCTGCGAACATCTGCGTGTACAGGCATTCCAGGCTGACGGCGCAGCCCAGGACCTCTTCGTCGTAGACGATGACCGCGTAGCCAAGTTGCCCGAAGGGATGAGCCTCGACTATGGAGCCATGATAGAACCTGCCGCCGTAGGCGCCCATGCCAGCAACCGCACCGAGGTGAAAGGCAAGAATGTAGTGGTGAGCGGTGCTGGAACCATCGGCAACCTCATCGCCCAGTTCTGTATCGCCCGTGGCGCCAAGAACGTACTGATCACCGACGTGAGCGACCTGCGTCTGGACAAAGCCCGCGAGTGTGGCATCGAGCATACGCTCAACATCACCAAGAAGCCCCTCAAGGCAGCTGCCCAAGAACTCTTCGGCGAAGAAGGCTATCAGGTAGGCTTTGAAGTGGCTGGCGTAGAGGTTTCTATACGCTCGCTGATGGAGACCATCGAGAAGGGTAGCGACATCGTGGTCGTGGCTGTCTTTGCCAAAGACCCAGCCCTTAGCATGTTTCACCTTGGCGAACACGAACTGCGCTTGATCGGATCGATGATGTACCGCCACGAGGATTATCTCACCGCCATCGACTATGTGAGCAAAGGCATCGTCAACCTCAAGCCTCTCATAAGCAACCGTTTCGCCTTTGAGGAATATGATAACGCATACAGATTCATCGACAGCCATCGCGAGACGAGTATGAAGGTTATTATCGACTTAGACCAGAAACCACAAGAGAAGAAATAGCAGACAGGCAAGAAGAGACAGTCTGCACACCATTGGCAGATACAGAGAAAGGATGTACTGATGTGTACAGACTGTCCAAAAGATTGGACCGTAGCAATGGGCACCGCCAGAAAGAAGCCCACGCAACGGAAGACAGACAATATATCCAGCAATCTAAAACTAAAAACGACAATGGAAAAGAAACAATCAGTAATAGGTATCGGCGAAGCTCTCTTTGACATGCTGCCGAGTGGAAAGAAACTCGGTGGCGCTCCAGCCAACTTCGCCTATCATGTCTCTCAGTTTGGGCTCGACAGTTGGGCTGTCAGCGCAATGGGTGATGACGAGTTGGGCAAAGAACTGGAAAAGGAACTCGATGACCACCATCTCAACTATGAGATAGAAAAGACAGACTACCCTACCGGCACCGTACAGGTGACGCTCGACGCCAATGGAATACCCTGCTATGACATCAAGGAAGGAGCAGCCTGGGACAATATACCCTATACCCCCGCCCTGGACAGATTGGCCAAGAACTGCACCGCCGTCTGCTATGGCTCGCTGGCCCAGCGCAACGAGGTGTCACGCAATACCATCTACCGTTTTCTCGACAATATGCCTGAAGAGAAAGAAACTCTCAAAATCTTTGACATCAATCTGCGTCAAGGATTCTATAACAAGGAGATTATCACCGAGAGCATCAAGCGATGCAATATCCTCAAGATCAACGACGAGGAACTGATCACCGTAAGCCGCCTCTTCGGCTATCCAGGCATAGACCTGGAGAACAAATGCTGGCTTCTCCTGGGCAAATACAACTTGAAGATGCTCATCCTGACCTGTGGCGTAAACGGCAGCTACGTATTTACCCCAGGCGATATATCATTTATCGAGACACCCAGAGTGGAAGTGGCTGACACCGTGGGTGCCGGCGATTCGTTCACAGGCGCATTTGTGGCAAGCATCCTGAAGGGCAAGAGCGTAAGGGAAGCCCACGAACTGGCGGTGAAGGTATCGGCATACGTCTGCACACAGCATGGTGCCATGCCTGTATTGCCCGAAGAATATACCAGATGACACCTCTTCTGCTCCATAGCGGCTGAAAGCTGCCGTGACATTGGGGCAGAATCAGCATGCGGACCGCTGGACTCGGACACACGCAGAGCAGGAAGCGTTATGAGCACTTGTTATGCCAACGACAACCGGGCTTCTGCATTTCCTGTTCGTCAAAGGTTGTGATTAGTTAGGACATTAGTATTTTTGTACATCCAATAAGGATTATTCCGTTGTGAAAACTAATCGGACGGGGGCATTATTTACATTGCTCTCGTCCTTCTTTTTATAATTCAATCTCAGAAACAGAAAAACAGAATTGCTAAATATAATAAAAGATATACAGCCGCACCTATTCCACCCATTCTCTCTACCATCGCACACTTCAGCTAAAGAAAAAAGTGGGGAGATGGGGATTGAGGGTCAATGTTTTTTTGTAACTTTGCAGCACATCCGTGGCTGCCCTGTGGCTTTGCGATGGTACATCAAGCCCACGACCTGGGCATCATCAGTCGCGAGCACTACGACTGGTGGTATGACGAGATGATAAAGAAAAATCCACGGGAAGAAGGATGGGGGCAATACGACATCTCTGAAACCATAGGCCGGGAAATTCGTATCAAGTCTATCGCCGAAAAGAGTATACCGAGAACCCGATAACAATCAACTAACACATACAACTATGAAACATCTATTATGTACATTGCTGTTGACATTGACAGTATGCCTCTGCTCAGCCCAGACCGAACACATGAAGTTTAAGGGCATCCCTATGGAAGGAACCCTGCTGTCGTTTACCCTCAAACTCAAGGCCAAAGGATATGTGCCCTTAGGCACCGAAGACGGAGTGTCGGTGCTGAAAGGCGAGTTTGCCGGTTACAAGAATTGTCATATCTATGCCGTGGCCGACAAAAGTGGCATGATATGCCGTGTCTGCGTAGAGTTTCCTAAGATGGACAAGTGGGCCGATCTCGAAAGCTGCTACTCCAGCTATAAGGACATGCTCACCGAGAAATACGGCGAGCCCAAAGTATGTGTGGAGGAATTTCAAAACAAGTATGCAGATGACGACAACAGCCGCATGTACGAAGTTCAGTTTGACCGCTGCAAATACCATTGCACCTTTGCCTGCAAGAACGGAGATATAACCCTCGAAATAACCCATCAGAAATTCGACTGCTTCGTGCAACTCAGCTACTACGACAAAGCCAACCAGGACAAGCTGAGACAAAACATTATGGAGGATTTATAAAGTCAAGGGGGCTAAAAACAAAAAAACTCCCACCGAAGCGGGAGTATAGGTTTTACCCTTCGGCATTACTGCCTTATTGTGATAAGATGTAGGAATCTTATTCTCTGCTGCAAATATATAACAAATAATTTGTTCAAACAAACAATTTTCTGTATTTTTACCGAAAATAACTAAGAAAACATCATCATAACTCATTATGGCACGAATTCTTGGCATAGACACCGGCACCAACAGCCTCGGCTGGGCCATCGTAGATAAGGACGAGAAGGGCTATCATCTGATAGACCGCGGTGTAAACATCTTCCAGGAAGGTGTAAAGATTGACAAAGGTATAGAATCATCAAAAGCCTCAGAACGCACGCTGCACAAGAGTACCCGCGTACGCTATTACCGCATCAAGCTCCGCAAAATAAACCTGCTGCACATTCTGAGTGACAATCATCTCTGCCCTCCACTCTCACATGAAGAGCTGAGAGACTGGCGCCTCAAAAAGATATATCCCAAAACCGAACTCTTCATGCAATGGCAAAGCACCGATGACGCAGCTGGAAAGAATCCCTATGCCTGCAGACACAGATGTCTGCATGAAGTGCTGGATATGGACAAGCTGACAGACCGCTACGAACTTGGTCGCGCCTTCTACCACATCATCCAACGCAGAGGTTTTCTGAGCAACCGCAAAGAACAGGACTCGGATGAAAGCGGAAAGGTAAAAGAAGGTATCAGCGACCTTACCAAAGAGATGGAGAAAGCCGGCTGCGAATATCTCGGCGACTACTTCTATACATTATATAATAATAAGGAGAAGATACGCAATCATTATACTGCCCGTATAGAGCATTACCATGCCGAGTTTAAGGCTATCTGTGAGAAGCAGAGGCTCCCTGAAGACCTCGCGCAGCAGATAGAAAAAGCCATATTCTACCAGCGGCCGCTGAAATCCCAAAAGAAGCAGGTAGGCAAATGCGTCTTTGAAAAGAACAAGGCTAAATGTCCGGCGTCTCATCCTAAATATGAAGAATTCAGGATGCTGGCGTTTATCAACAATATCAAGATAAAGACGCCCGAAGACGCAACGCTGCGCCCACTCAATGCGGAAGAACGGGAAAAAATCATGCCCCTGTTCTACAGGAAGTCAAAAGCGAATTTCGACTTTGAGGATATCGCCAAGAAACTTGCCCCCAAGAAGATGTATGGCTGCATCAAGAAAAGCAAAGATGCCAAAATGCCATATTTGTTCAATTACGATATGGACACCTCTGTCTCCGGCTGCCCCGTAACTGCCAGCCTAAAAGACATATTCGATGATGACTGGGAAAAAGGCATCCGCGAGGTATATACATTGGGCGAAGGCAAGAGCGGAAGTCAGATAATAAATGACGTATGGCATGCGCTGTTTTTCTATTCAGACACCGACAAGCTGAAAGAGTTTGCCCAAAAGCGGCTGCAACTCGACGAAGAGGATGCAAAGAAGTTCAGCACCATCAAGATACCGTCTGCCTATGCCTCGCTCAGTCTGAAAGCCATCCTCAAGATTCTTCCTTTCCTGCGTAGAAGTCTGCTCTATTCGCATGCCGTATTCCTGGCGAATATAGGGAAGGTCGTGCCTCAGTATATATGGGAATTGCCGGAAACCAGAGAAGGTGCAATAGAAAATGTCATCAATGAGATAAATAGATATGACGCCCGCAAAGACTCACGAACGCTGGAGGTCTGCATCAAAGACTATCTGAAGCATCAGTATAATGCGACGGATGACACGCTGAAGGAACTGTATCATCCCTCGATGACCGAAACCTACGCACGGGTTATGCCCAACGAACTGGGCGAATACCGCTTGGGCTCTCCTCGTCTGGACAGCGTACGCAACCCTATGGCTATGCGCTCGATGTTCAGACTGCGCAAACTGATAAACCGCCTTCTGGCGGAAGGGAAAATAGATGCCGACACCACTATACATATCGAGTTTGCGCGCGAACTGAACGATGCCAACAAGCGGGCTGCCCTGCACGACTACCAACGCGAGAACCAAAATGAGAAGGATAAGGCACGCAAAGCCATCATCGACCTGTACAAAGAGGAAACGGGATTAGAAATCGTGCCGAATGATAAAGACATACTGAAATATATGCTGTGGGAAGAGCAAGATCACATTTGCCTCTATACCGGAGACAACATCTCGGTAGCCAGCTTCATCGGCGCCAATCCCAAGTATGACATCGAGCACACCATACCACGCAGTGTGGGCGGAGACAGCACGCGTATGAATCTGACTCTCTGTGACTGCAGATTCAATCGCGAGACCAAGAAGACCAAGTTGCCTTCAGAATTGCCCAATCACGAAGAAATCCTCTCCCGAATATCCGGATGGAAAAGGGAATATGAAGAGCTGGAGACCAAAATACGCAAGAACAAACGCGCCACCAAGGGTTGCAGCACCAAAGAACAGAGAGACAAGATGATACGCAAGCGCCGCCTACGGGAGATGCAACGCGACTACTGGAAAGGCAAGTATATGAGGTTTACCATGAAGGAAGTTCCCGAAGGATTCAGCCGCAGACAAGGAGCAGACATCAGCATCATTTCCAAATATGCACGCCTGTATCTGCAGTCATTGTTCCATCATGTGTATACCGTCAAGGGCATAGCCACATCAGACTTCCGAAAGATTTGGGGTATACAGGAAATCTATGACAAGAAAGAGCGTGTGAATCATGTACACCACTGCATCGATGCCATCGTCATCGCCTGCATAGGAAGGGATGAATACAACAAGTTAGGAGCCTACTATCACGATGAGGAAAACTCGGAATGGTTTGGCGCGTCAAAAGCTCATTTCGACATGCCTTGGCCCACATTTGTCACGGATATGAAAACCATCCAGGATGATTTACTGGTCTATCATTATACTCCCGACAATATGCACAAGCAAGGGCGTAGGCGCATACTCATCAATGGCAAGAAAGTCATGAGTAAAGGAGATGCTGCCCGTGGCAGCCTGCATAATGATACATACTATGGAGCAATCGAACACGATGGAGAAATCAAGTATGTGAAACGCGTGGATCTGGCATCGCTCAATGTGGCACAACTCAACGTTGATAGCTTTATAAAGAGCATTGTAGATGAAACTGTAAGGGAAATCATAAGAAAAGCCATAGCCGAGAAGGGAATAAAAGAGGCTATCGCCGGCCCGATATGGATGAATGAAGAGAAACGGATACCTATCAAGAAGGTAAGATGCTACATGCCCTCTGTAACATCACCTTTGCACATCCGACAGCATCGCGACCAGTCGGTCAAAGAGTATAAGAGAACCTTCCATGTAGCAAATGACAGAAACTATATGATGGCTATCTACAAGGGGAAAGACCAAAAGGGGAAAGAAAAGAGCGAGTTTGAACTTGTCAATATGCTGGAAGCCGCACGATACTTCAAGACCAGTAATGACAAAGAGGCTGCCGACGACAATATAGTACCCGTCAAGAGCACAAGCGGCTACCCATTGGCTTATACGCTGAAGATAGGAACCATGGTGCTGCTCTATGAAAACAATCCCTCTGAAATCTGGGAAGGAACAAAAGCTGAGATTAGTAGGAGATTGTATAAGGTGACGGGATTGTCTATCTTGCCTGGCAAAAATAATTCCTATGGGAAAATTACGCTTACATTCCATGAAGAAGCCCGAGCAAGCAAAGAAATTAAGGCAAAAAATGGAGCCTATAAACAAGGGGAGGATTTACGTCCTTCGATACTGATGCTGCATACCCAAATAAAAGCCCTTGTCCAAGGATGTGATTTTGAAATCAATGAAGCTGGTGAAATCAAAAGTCTAAGGTGATATGATAAAGCAAACATTATTCTTCTCCACTCCAGTAAGGCTCTCTCTGAAGAATTGCCAATTGGTAATCTCATGGAAAGATAGCGATGATGTAGTAACGCGTCCGATAGAAGACATAGGATGCGTGATATTGGAAAACCAGCAGATAAGCATCAGCCTGCCATTGCTCAACGAGTTGGTGAAGAATAATGTTGCTGTAATCTTATGCGACAACAAGCAGATGCCAACAGCCATGCTGCAGCCTCTGGACGCAAACACCACCCAGGCAGAAAGCATCAAGAGCCAATTGGCAGTAAGCGACCCTATGAAGAAGCAGGTATGGAAACAGATTATAGAAGCAAAAATCAAAAACCAGTCGCTGTTATTAACCAAGTTGAGATTGAATGGAGCTGCTCTCAAGCCATTATATATGGCTGTAAGGAGTGGCGACACTGACAACCGTGAGGGAATTGCCGCAAAAGTATATTGGAATCTACTGTTTGGTGGAAACTTCAAGAGGGAGAGAGAAGGCCCCGTGCCCAACGCAATGCTCAATTATGGTTATTCCATCCTTAGGGCAGCTACTGCACGTGCGCTACTCGGCTCTGGTCTCTTACCCAATTTAGGCGTCTTCCATAAAAGCAGATACAATGCTTTTCCCCTGGCAGACGATGTCATGGAACCCTATCGCCCCTATGTCGATGAAATCGTCTATCAACTGTACCGTGACGGTCACCATGAGGTAAACAAGACAACTAAAGAACTAATACTGAGAGTCCTCAATTGTGATGTAAAGATAGGAAGCAAGACAAGGCCTCTACAAGTAGCTCTGACTTTTACGTCTGCATCGCTCATGAAATATTACTCATTAGAAGCGAAAAAACTGACATTGCCCGAGGTGACATGACAGAATACAGGCTAAATGCATACCATATCATGTGGATATTCGTTTTCTTTGACCTACCGGTCACGACGAAGAAGGAGATGAAGGCAGCCTCCCTATTTCGGAAGAACTTAGAAAAGGACGGTTTCGCCATGATGCAATTCTCTGTATACATCAGGCACTGCGCATCACGTGAGAGCATGGAAGTGCATATCAAAAGAATAAAATCTATGCTGCCTGAATCAGGGAAGGTAAGCATTCTGACTGTGACAGACCGACAATATGGAGAAATCTACAACTTTTGGGGAGTTCCCAAGAGTACTAAACTAAGCAAAATCACAAAAAAAATCATCAGCGAACCTGTTCAGTTGGAGTTTTTTTAGTATTTTTGCGATAGAAACAAAGCCTACACGGCCATTTTTTATAATAAAAAATATAAGTAACATATTAGTATACAGCTTATTAGTTATTATAGGTTGTGGTTTGATGTAGGAAACGGACGATATACAACACACACAACGCATGATGGACCCGCTCTACCGTTGTGGTTTGATGTAGGAAACGGACGATATACAACGGTATCGGCGATGATACGTTTGGGGCTATTGTTGTGGTTTGATGTAGGAAACGGACGATATACAACGCACGAGTAGTGAATAAACCATTGTTAATGTTGTGGTTTGATGTAGGAAACGGACGATATACAACTAAAATGACTCTTTGTATGCTGACGCTGCAGTTGTGGTTTGATGTAGGAAACGGACGATATACAACTAACCGTACGTGGGAAAGTTACCAGTACCAGTTGTGGTTTGATGTAGGAAACGGACGATATACAACCCGTCATCGGCCTTGGCATAGCATTTCACGGTTGTGGTTTGATGTAGGAAACGGACGATATACAACCATGGACATGAACGACCCTTATAATGTACGGTTGTGGTTTGATGTAGGAAACGGACGATATACAACGCAGGACGTTTTGAGCACCAGCACCGTAGAGTTGTGGTTTGATGTAGGAAACGGACGATATACAACGCGATTCTTTCATCATCAGTGAGGACGAGGTTGTGGTTTGATGTAGGAAACGGACGATATACAACTATGAGTTGACGCCCCTCTCTTGTGCTTGGGTTGTGGTTTGATGTAGGAAACGGACGATATACAACGAACGTATACTGGAGGATGCTCTCCAGCAGGTTGTGGTTTGATGTAGGAAACGGACGATATACAACACAAGCGTAATCTTTCCCAGCAAGACAAGGTTGTGGTTTGATGTAGGAAACGGACGATATACAACTGCCCTGCTTTTCGCCTTAAGGCGATGCAGGGTTGTGGTTTGATGTAGGAAACGGACGATATACAACGAAAGAAATAACATAACCCCCAAGTCCCGGGTTGTGGTTTGATGTAGGAAACGGACGATATACAACTCAAGAACTTTGGGTGCTGCACCCTCGCGGTTGTGGTTTGATGTAGGAAACGGACGATATACAACGAAGATTGCCGCCGACCTTGTTTCAAGGGGGTTGTGGTTTGATGTAGGAAACGGACGATATACAACTGTTCGTATGCTTTGCCTCGCAGGAGATAGGTTGTGGTTTGATGTAGGAAACGGACGATATACAACTAATTTTGCATACGGATGATAACACAGCGGGTTGTGGTTTGATGTAGGAAACGGACGATATACAACAACGCGCAAGTAGATAAAGTACAAACTGATGTTGTGGTTTGATGTAGGAAACGGACGATATACAACAGATATAAATTAAACAAATCTTGTGATAAGTTGTGGTTTGATGTAGGAAACGGACGATATACAACAATATCAGTATTTCTTGCGTGCTTCCTGTGGTTGTGGTTTGATGTAGGAAACGGACGATATACAACAGGATAACACAACACAAACATTTTTTTCAGTTGTGGTTTGATGTAGGAAACGGACGATATACAACAACAACAGAAGACACAAAAGGCACAGAAGGGTTGTGGTTTGATGTAGGAAACGGACGATATACAACCAGACATAACACTGACAACGAACCGCACAGTTGTGGTTTGATGTAGGAAACGGACGATATACAACATGTGCATGAGTGGATAATGGCGCATGGAGTTGTGGTTTGATGTAGGAAACGGACGATATACAACTTTAACTGAGTATCAATTTGCAATTGCTTAGTTGTGGTTTGATGTAGGAAACGGACGATATACAACTGTATTACTATAAAACATATAGCAATGAAGTTGTGGTTTGATGTAGGAAACGGACGATATACAACTCGCAGACTATGAGCGCAATCTCAAAGACCGTTGTGGTTTGATGTAGGAAACGGACGATATACAACACGCAGAATGCGCAGAAATAGGAGATTCCGTTGTGGTTTGATGTAGGAAACGGACGATATACAACCCACATATAAAGCCATCGTTAAGGCGTTAGTTGTGGTTTGATGTAGGAAACGGACGATATACAACTATCTGGCTCTCAACCAAGAGCTATATCCAGTTGTGGTTTGATGTAGGAAACGGACGATATACAACGCAAGGACGGCGATCCCATCCGCTGCACCGGTTGTGGTTTGATGTAGGAAACGGACGATATACAACAGTCTGTTGTGGTATTACAAGAGTTATACCGTTGTGGTTTGATGTAGGAAACGGACGATATACAACAGTCTGTGTGATGAAAGGAAGACTTGTAGCGTTGTGGTTTGATGTAGGAAACGGACGATATACAACCGGTCTTGTTTTCATATATCTCCTTAATCGTTGTGGTTTGATGTAGGAAACGGACGATATACAACTTTGACCGTCTAATTGCGCTTGGATTTCAGTTGTGGTTTGATGTAGGAAACGGACGATATACAACTAACTTGAACATTACGGCTTTGCGTAACAGTTGTGGTTTGATGTAGGAAACGGACGATATACAACCAACAGCATGGGCAGAGGTTATCTGTTCAGTTGTGGTTTGATGTAGGAAACGGACGATATACAACGGTTTAGCCATAATACATACTCCACTATCCGTTGTGGTTTGATGTAGGAAACGGACGATATACAACCAAGGGCATGAACGGCCCTTATAGTGAACAGTTGTGGTTTGATGTAGGAAACGGACGATATACAACTTC
>ULPR01046159.1_pt1 | contig 17947 bp, 14 predicted proteins | sample 1953681 | NCBI WGS metagenome assembly ULPR01 (sample SAMEA4835634, study PRJEB28245) | human gut metagenome | biome: gut microbiome; material: fecal sample | place: Denmark | collected 2008 | reverse complement strand
GAAAAGCTGAGAAACCGGAGGAAGGCTGTGCGGCGTGCGGATGGGAAAAGTGGAGAAACCGGAGAAAGGCTGTGCGCGCGCGGATGGGGAAAGTGGACAACGGCGTCCGGGCGGGAGGAGAACAGCAGCTGAGGTGGATAACCTGCCGGCAGCATTGAAAGTTTTTGCGCAGGGCTATATTATGATGCGGAATTGGGCAACGATTTTAACAATATAAGGGTTCAGACAACAATGTGGCAGCCGGTTTTGATGATTAACGGGTTTATCATTTTCGTTTTGGGAGCATTGATGCTGCTGCCGGCAGCGGCATTGAAATACTACACCGGTTCGTTTGATGCCATTTTTATCCAAAACAGCATTCTGACGATGTTTATCGGCGGGTCGCTGTTTCTGGCAAATTACGGCAAAATAAAAAACATCTCTATCCTCCAAGGGTATCTGATTACCGTTATATGCTGGTTTGCCTGCCCGCTTATCTGTGCCCTCCCCCTTTACGGCAACGGAGACATTCAAACTTACGCCGACGCTTTGTTTGAAGCGACATCCGGCCTGACGACCACAGGTTCGACCATTTTAAGCAATGTTGAGGCGCAGCCCAAATCCGTCTTGTTCTGGCGCGCCGTGCTTAACGGCATCAGCGGCGTCGGCATCGTCATTTTTGCGGTCGCGCTGATGCCTTTTCTGGGAATCGGCGGCATGCACATCTTCAACAAGGAAAACTCTGACATTGAAGAAAAATTCCTGCCCAAAATCCGCTATATCGCCAAGGACATTATTCTGGTATATGTCTTGCTGAACATCATTTGCGCGGTTTTGCTGAAATGGGCGGGCATGAACTGGTTTGACGCAATATGCCATGCGCTGGCGACGCTGTGCACGGGCGGACTTTCTACAAAAAACAATTCCGTCGCTTATTTTGACAGCCCGATGATTGAAACCATTATCGGCATTTTTATGCTGCTGGGGTCGCTGCCGATGACCTATTTTGTTTTAATTGCGAAAAAGCGAAGCTTTGCTTCCGTTATTGAAAACAATCAGGTCAATACGTTTTTGAAACTGGTTTTCTGGTATATCCTGATTATCAGCGCATTTTATGCCTATACCTCAGACATTCCGTTTGTTACGGCATTCCGGAGAGCCTCTTTTAATATGATTTCGGCTATGACGACAACCGGCTTTTCCTCATATGATTTTATCCAGTGGGGGACATGGGCTGTCGCTGTTTTCTTCATTTTATTCCTGCACGGCGGCTGTACGGGTTCGACAACTGGTTCAATTAAAATTTTCCGCTGGCAGGTCATTATGGCCTTTTTCAAGAAGAACGCAACCAATTCCCTCTCGCCAAGCCAGGTAACGGTTATGAAAGCCGGCGGAAAGGTCATCGACGACAATATCGTTTCTTCGGTGTTCGTCATGGCATTCGGCTTTTTGCTTGCCATTATGCTGTTTACGCTGATTATTTCCATGACAGGAGTAGACTTTGTTACGGCGCTCGGCGCGGTTGCGGGCAATATAACCAACTCCGGCCTGGGCCTGACCGAGGCAACCGGACCGGCCGGTAGTTTTGCCGGATTTACGCCTTTTGTAAAATATATCCTGTCGTTTGTCATGGTTTTGGGGAGGCTGGAAGTTATTGCCGTCTTTGTCCTGCTGCGCAAAATCCATTTGATGTAGATTGACAAAAAGGGGATTGAATTGAAGCGGAGTTGCGGCATGCAGCAAAAAAAGGTTCCTATTTTTTCAGCATCTGCCTGTGGATATAATGTTCTGATTTTTTGCAAAGTCATTAAAACAAAAGTTGATGACTTTAAACGAACGATTTAATTCAGCAATTTTTTCTAAAACGTTTATCCGGATTTTAGTCGTAACGAACGCCGTATGTCAAGTTTAAATCATTAATCCGTAATGTTTTTTTATTTTTTCGCCTTTTTAAAAAAGTAACATTTTGTTTTAACTGAATTGATGATTTTTAACGTTCGTATTTTTTCAACACATTTTTCAGGACGTTTGCATAGAAACTTTTCTAGGAGTTACTTTATGAAAAACAAACTTTTATTGACTACGGCTTTAGTCGGCGTCGCATTCGCAATGCCGACAATGGCTGCCGAAGAATGGGACGGGAAAACAAGTTATCTCATACCCCAAGGAGAAACCCTTGTTTTAGAAGAAAATTCTTTGGTTGAAAATATTACAAACAACGCCGATGGTATCGGCGGAGCCCTTTCTACAAGCAAGCCGAAAAATGGAGTTGAAAATCCTGGTACGCTTATCGTCAAATCAGGAACAGTATTTAAAAACAATACGGCAAAATATGATGGCGGCGCAATTGCCAACTTTGGCGTTTTAGACATTGACGGCGCTACATTTAAAGAGAACAGCTCCCAAACCGAAACAACAGACAGCCAACCTGTCGGCGGCGGGGCCATCTCATTAGGCATTGATTCTAAAACGACAATCAAGAACACAAAGTTTGTCAATAATGAAACCGGTTTCAACGGCGGCGCCATCGGGACCAGACGTACTATCAACAACGGGGATATTACCAATGGTTCGCATGAAAATCACAGTCTGATTATATCTGATTCCGCCTTTATCGGAAACAAAGCGACCGGAACGACCTCAGACCGGGCCGACAATGAACTTCAGGGCGGCAACGGCGGCGCAATCGCCAACTCCTTTAACAACACCCAAATCAGCAATACCGTTTTTGAAAAGAACGAAGCAATCAACGGCGGGGCGGTTTACAACCAATCCCTTTACAATACGAATAATCAGGCGCAGGAAACCGACAAAGGCGGAGACATCAAATTTGCCGATGTTACGTTTGACGGCAATAAAGCTTCAACCAACGGCGGAGCCATCTTTAACGATGCTAACACCAATGCAGAACTGTCCGGAACGGTGGTATTTTCCGGAAACGAAGCAGGAAATGCCGGCGGCGCTATTTTTGTAGCTGATGCCAGCAGTTCCATGGAAATTGCTTCCGGAGCCGTCTTCAAAAGCAATTCCGCAAAGCTCGGCGGGGCGATTTATAACAAAGGAAACCTCGGCACTCTGGATGGCGTTACCTTTGAAGACAACACTGCCGAAACAAACGGCGGCGCGATTTTGAACTCCAACGGCGGCAAAATTGCCTCTATTACAAACAGCATCTTCAAAAACAACACTTCCACGAACGGCGGCGGTGCTGCGATTTATAACAAGGGCGGTGAGATTGCCGAAATCAGCAATACTGTTTTTGAAGGCAATATTGCGGAAAAAGGAAACGGCGGCGCCATTTTTAACGGCGGCACGACAGCAGCCAACATCACACTTGACAATGTCCAGTTTATCGGCAACCAGGCGGCAAACGGCAGCGGCGGAGCTATCTCCACCAGCGGTGTCGTTAATATTGCCAACGCCACGTTTGAGAACAATTCCGCATCAACAGGCGGCGGCGCAATTAACGTTGACGGAACGGTTGAATTGAGCGGCGAAAACACCTTCTCCGGCAATAAAGTCGGCGATAAACTGAACGATATTAACCTGAATCAGAACAACGGTCAGGCCAAGGTAGACGTCAGCGGCACGCTGACGCTTGACGGAGGCATTTCCGGCAAAGGCACAACTTCTTTTGCGGATAATACGAAGCTCAATATTACTGAAAACACAACGTTTGGCAAAGATGTCGCAATCACTATCGGTGAAAACACCGAACTGGGCCTGATTGTCGACAGCGGTGAAGAATCCGCAGAGTTTGACACGAGCAAGCTGCTGGGCGAAAACGGCTTCACACTGGCTGACAACGCTTTGTATAATGCGATTGTTGGCGATAACGGAAAAGTTACCATGGAACAGAAATCCGCCGACGAAGCGGCTGCCTCTCTGGGGCTCTCCGGTTCACAGGCAGAAGCCGTTTTGGGCGCAATTTCCGGCGGTTCTTCTGACAACGCCAACTTTAACAGTTTCAGAGAAGCGTTGAACCAGCATCTGCAATCTGCCGACAAGGCGCAGGTTTCCAACGGTACCGGCGCAGCGGATTTGCTGACCGCAGACGCCAATCCGGTTATCAGATCGGTTGAAACCGGTATTCATAATATGGTATTCTCGGCTGTTTCTGATGAACTGAACGGAACTTCCGCAGCCATGGCCGAAGGAAAATCTTCCGGCGATGCCTTTAAGCAGGTTAAAGCCTGGGTAAGAGCATTGTTCAGCCACTCCGACCACGAATCGACGTCAAAAGCCAGCGGTTTTGACACGAACAGCGACGGCGTCGCCATGGGTATCGACAAGCAGCTTGACAACAGGACGAAAGTCGGCCTTGGCTATGCTTACAGCAGCACGGATATTTCCTCGGGTATTCGCGATACGGACGTTGATACGCATACCGCGTTTGTTTACGGGCAGTATAAGCCGGCAAACTGGTACATCAACACCGTTGTTGCTTATAACTGGTCTGATTACAGCGAAAAGAAAGCTGCGCTCGGATTTAACGCAAACGCTGATTATGACGTCGAATCCTGGGCTGTCCAGTCTTTGTACGGACATGAAATGCAGCTGAACGGCTATGACGTTACGCCGGAAGCCGGACTGCGCTACGCCCATATCTCGCAAGACGGATATACCGACGCTCTCGGAACGTCCGTTGCCGCCAATGACAGCGACATTCTGACCGCAATCGTCGGGGCGAAAGTTGCCAAGGATTATGCTTTGGACAGCGATACCATTATCCGTCCGGAATTGAGAGCCGCCGTTACTTATGATTTGGTTGACGACGCCAACAATTCCAACGTGGTTTTGGCTAACGGCGTTGCCTATCGCGTCAACGGCGAAAAGCTGAACCGTTTGGGATTTGAACTCGGCGCAAAAGTTGCTACCGATGTTTCTGACAACTGGGAAATCTCCCTCGCTTACGAAGGCGGTTTCCGTGAGGATTATCAGAACCATACGGGTATGCTGAACGCCAAATACAAGTTCTAAACTTCCCACTCCTCATCTAAGGGAAAAGGCAGAGAGTACAGCGGACTCTCTGCCTTTTTTGTACATCATTCGGGAGAAGCGATGCTACCGGGGTAAATCGGATATCCTGGGGCAGATGGTTCTCCTGAGGCGGATTGGGTATTATTGGGGTGACTGGCGCTGTTTATGAGGATTGGCACTGTTGGAGCGGCCTGGCGTTAGCACTGTTGGGGCGGATTGCTGCTGTGTATGAGGACTGATACCGGCGGGGCAAAATTCCGTGGCATTTCCCCCCACATCCGCCGCAAAAACAAACATATACAATAAAAATGCGCAACACTTGACAAAACTGTTGACATAATTTTATTTCCGGGTGTAGGCTAAAGATGATAAAATAAGCATATGTTTCACTAAAATTTTATAAATATGGATAAATTAGGTTTTATTCCCAATCCTGAGCAGTATGCTCCGGCGGGAGACGAAGTGATTTTTGACAATTCGATTGACGCACTGGAATTTTTTCAGGACTTTTACGGCGGCAACGGCGTCGTGCTTCTGGCAAGCATATCACTCAACAACCTGGCCTGCTCCAATATGCTGGTATGGGTGTATTTTGACCTGGACGCCCAGGACATCCGCTCATTAGCACCGGTGTTTAAGCTGGACAATCCGGAAGTTTTTCATGAATGCGAATTTACCAAACTTCTGCCGCTGACTAACGAAATCTTTCTGTTTTGGCGGGAGACGCTGTATTCTACGGTGTTTACCTCTGCTGGAGAAGTTGCGATAAAGAAAGTCCGGGCGGTTTTGTCTGAAGCAGATATGCTCAATATCCTCAGGCTTGAAGGGGCTTTTGAGGCGGAAGACGTTTATCCGGTGGAGCTTTATTCGCTGCAACAAGAGAAATTCGCCTGTATCTGCTGGTCGATTGAACAAAAGGAAAAGGACACTGATGACGTTGTCTGGCATCCGGTTTGCAAAGACGACGAAAAGCTGCTGGACGCTTTTGACGGAGACACTCTCACCGAATATCCGGTAGAACTCGGCGAAACGGCGACTATCGGCGGCGAGCTGTTTAAGCTCTGTTATAATGCGGCTGAAGGAAAACACTTTGAAAAAGTTTCGGCGCAGCAAAATGCCCTGAAAACCGCAGCCGGCGAGAAATTCCGCATTATTCCCGGACAACACCGGCAGCCCGGATGCCAAAAGACGGCAATGAGCGGATTTTCACAAAAAAGCGGCGGTTCCGTAAACGGCAACAATGTACAAAAGGAAACCAGCGCTGCCTCCGGAAACGGATTTGCAACCGTAAAAATGCAGACCGATACGGCGAACGGGAAACCGAAAATCATTCAGTTCAAACCCAAACGCTGAAAGCTGCGAGGTTATAGACTGACGAAACTCGGAGCTGTTGGAGAGATACATTTGAACTGTCGGGGACATAAAACGGAGATTTTATGAGAAAGGGCGGAACTACCGCCCTTTTTTGTGCCTTTCGTTTAGAATACAACCGCAACATAAAAAAATTCTTGCAGGCAGACCTTATATTCTTGTGCACTGCTTTATTCTTGTGTACTGCTATCTTCTTGTGCACTATCCTCTTGCACACTATCTTCTTGCGCACAGGCCTTATTTCGATGTCGATCCCAAACCGCCGTTGCGTCTTGCCGTAGCGTTATCGTCAAATGTGATGCCGAAAGGCAGAAAAATCCCCTGACAGACCGAGGCGCCGGCTTTCAGCTCCAGAACCTTACCGCCATTGCAATCGTTGGTCATCTTTACAAAAATATGCCCTTCATTGTCCGAGTAATAATAATCGCCATCAATTATCCCAATCGTATTGTCCATTTGCAGGCGGTATTTAAAACCCAACCCGGATTTGGGCATAACGCCCAAAAACCAGCCGTCTTCCATTCTGACGCGTATTCCCGTCGGCAATAGAAAATTCTCCTTCGGTTTCAGGGAGATATCTACCGGCGTGTAAAAATCGTATCCGGCAGAACCGGACGTTGCCCGGGAGGGAAGCCGGATACTGTCATATATGCGCCGGATTTCAGCGTCATCTGTCAGAAAAGTGTTTTTCCATGCCGTTTCAAACTGATTGAAACTGACTTTGGCAAATTCGGCTATACGGGGCATATTTTTCTCCTTAGTACAGTTTATCAAAACAAAGCCGGAACGGGAACTGCACCGGCAAACTTCCTGTGGCGGCGGAATTGCAGCGATTGTTGCGCCCTGATGCCGGAAAACCGGCAGCTATGGCGTTTCCGCACGTCTAAATTTGCGGCAATTATGGCGGCCTGCCGACGACTTGACAAGAAAAATGCTTGCTTTTTCCTCATTTATTCTTTATGATGCGTTTAAAAATCAATTATTGTTTCACTTAAATACATTTTTATGAATAATTTTGTAAAAAGAATTTGGTTTGGGGCCTTGTTGCGCCCGCAGTGTTGGATTTGTGCCGCCGTTAATCATCAGATTGTCGGCGGAGCCATAGCCGTTTTGCTGTTTCTGCTTACCGGCTGGTTTGCAACGGCAGGATTTGTGGCGTTGTTCGTTTTTCTGTTTATGGTACATCTTATCATCTTTCCGGAAAAGACCTATACTCTGCAGATGGAGGACAAAACGCTCTTTATTGCAATTTATGCTTCCGACTTTGCCAGACGGCACAGGAAAGACAGCAAACGCAAACGCTTCATCATCAGAACTATCGCATGCCACGCCGACGGTTTTTGCGAAACGGTATGGCCGGACAGCGAAGTGTTCGGATATGACGACAGCCTGTGCCGCTACGGCATTTTTCTGGCTAAGCCTTATCCCGCTACATGGGCCGTTGTCTGCAACGGATTTGAAGACGGGCGTTTTCTGGGACGGAAACTCTGCAATTATGTTTTTGCCGAACGGATAGCGGCCGGAAAAAACCTTCTGATTTTTTTCCACGGCACAGTTATGTTCCCTGTTGAAACCGTTACTTTCAGCGTTGACCCGGATTTGTCCTGCAAACCCGGAAGCGTTGTTTTTCAGGAAATTTCGCCGTCAGGCCTGCCCGAGCTTTCTGCTGACAAGGCGGATAAAACAAGCGGAAGGTTTCTGCTTTGTCAGAATGAAGCAGGCTCAACGCTTTTCAAGTGTTGCCTTGCTCAAAACGGTATGCCGGCAGCCTATCACGTATCGGCTGAAGACATTTGCCTGAACAAACACTGACGCATTCATAAGCACTGACGCTTTTGCCGCCGTTCTTTTCCTAAACGCCCCCTAAACGGGGCGTTTTTTTTGCAGGAGATTTGCGTCGTGCTCCTTAAAAAATATTATGGGCAGGAGGTTTACATCGCACTCCTTAAAAACAGAACATTATTGGCCGGATGTTTACATCGCACTCTTTTTTCAACAAGCAGAACATAATTAGAACGTTTTTATTGACAAAGAGGTTCGGCAATACTAAGATGACTATGAAACAAGATTTTGAAACTATACGGCTGGCACATATTCCGAGGCTATGATGAAACACTATATTGCCCTTGCAGACTGCGACTGTTTTTTCGTTTCGGCGGAGCGGGCTTTCAATCCGCGGCTTGACGGGCGGGCGGTGGCGGTTCTTTCCAACAACGACGGCTGCGTCATTTCGCGGTCGAGAGAAGCCAAAGCGCTGGGGTTGAAGATGGGCGAACCTTATTTTATGGCCAAGAAACGCCTGCCGCAGGTTTTGTATGTCCGTGCCAATCACGATCTTTACCGCAGTATTTCGGCAAAAGTCATGGCTAAGTTCAAATCGTTTACGCCGGACGTTGAAGTCTGTTCGGTGGACGAAGCTTATCTTGACCTGACCGGAACTAAGCTGCTTTACCGGCAGAATTACATCAAAACGGCACAAATGATCAGGCAGGCGGTGTGGGATGAACTGCACATTCCGGTTTCCATCGGCCTGTCGACGACAAAAACGCTGGCCAAACTTGCCAGCGACAAAGCCAAAAATGCAGGCGGCGTTTTTGCCATCGGGTCGGCGGAACGAAATAAGATTCTGGCGCAGACGCTGATTGCGGACGTTTCCGGCGTGGGGAGAAAGCTGCTTCTGAAAATGCGGGAAGAGTGCATTTTTACCGCTTTGGACTTTGTAATGCGCCCGGATTACTGGGTTAAGGCGAGGTTCGGAACGCATGGGGCGGATTTGAAAGCGGAACTGTCGGGAATTCCCCTGTTTAAGGTGGAACCGGACGACAAGGCTCCGCTTTCCATTCAGCAAACTTCCGCCCTCAGGGAATTCAGCAGCGACATTGCCGTCCTGAAAACGGATTTGTGCCGCCATATCCATACCGCCTGCCGCAAAGCCCGCAGCGAAGGCGCCAAGGCCGCCGCCATTGAAGTCATGCTCCGAACCAAAGATTTTAAGGTGGTAACGGCACGCGCAAAACTTGACTTTGCCAGCAATCAGGAAACGGAAATCACGCCCCCTGCCCTGCGGCTGCTGACGCAGCTGTTCACGCCGGCTGTCGTCTGGCGCAGCACGGGAATTACCCTGACGGGACTGATTTACGGAGAACGCGAACAGCTTGACCTGTTTCAACCGGCGAAAAAAAGCGACGGCCGGCTGGGGAGCATTCTGGATGAACTGGAAGAAAAATTCGGCAAAAACATTGTCCATTTAGGATAAAGCCGGGAGATATAACCGGAAAGGCACTGAAAGCTGATTTCCAGGAAAAGACGACCGCAAATTGCAGAAACTGAAATTAAAAACCGGCAGAGAAAGACTGACGCTGTGCCGTATTTTATGATTGACCAAGGGCGAAAAATATGGTATATTAAAAGCGTGATGAATATTGTGATGTTGATTAGTTTGAAAATTATTGTTTTAATATAACAGGGATTACTGTTAGTTTGGAGAGATTTAGGACGCGCAGGGATTGTTTACGGCTCAAGCAATGGGTTGTTTACGGTTTTTGCAGGTTCACTTATTAAAATTCGGTTTAGAAGGCGGTTAGCTTGCGCTGATGCTCCTACGCGGAGAGATGACCTGGGTTTTATGAGTTAAAATAAGTTTTGAAGAGCTGACAAGTGCTTTGTTTTCTAAAATCTAGATATATGACAACAGATTTTACAAGCATGATCTTGAGTATGCGGGAAAAACTGACAAAACCGTTATTGATTGTAACAGTTTTGAGTATTGTCGCAGCCTTTTTCCTCGGTTGGGGTTTCTGGCTGGTGGCAGCATTCCTTTTAATCTTTGTGACTTTCATTAACGGTATGTATGTTATCATGCCGGGGCATGCTGGTTACAAGATTACCTTGGGAGCCATGGCGAACAGGAGTTTTTCTGCCGGTTTTGGCTGGATGATTCCGTTTATCTCTTCAATGAGTGAAGTGGACATCACCCGCCAGCGCCATCAGGATACAAACAACATGAAGAACAAAGAAAGACGTGATATCGCGTTGACTTATGTTCTGACATGGAACGTGTGCCCTAACAATGTACATACTCTCCACGCTACAATCGGAGAGAATGACTACATTAGTAAGGCATTATGCCCGCAGCTTGATGCCGCTTTTACCGAAGTGGTGGCTGAAAAGACCTACGAGGATATCAACGGCAAACTTGCCGAGTTGTCATCAGAGGTCAAGGCCAATTTCGAACCGCGCTATGACCACTCTTTGTTTGAAAATGTTGAACTGAACATTATCAATGTTCAATTTGACAAAGATTACGAAGATGCCGTCAGCGAAATGGCTAAGGTCGAAATGCAACGCAAAATTGTTGAGGAAAAGGCAGAACAGCTGAAAATCTCAACAAAAGCGCAGGCAGAAGCCCGCGAAATGCAGGCAGACGGTGAAGCCGCTTACGTTCGTAAGATGGCAGAAGCTGAGGCTGAAGCTATGAAACTGAAGGGGGCTTCCGAGAACGAAGTACGGGAAAAGCTGGGAGAAATCCTCAAAGCCCATCCTGAACTTATCAAGGAAGTTTTGGCGAAGAATTTCCCGAAGGTCTACGGTGGCGGAAACGTTACTCCGATGATGGATCTTGGAGATTTGCTTGGCAAATAACCCTTATCCCTGTTAGAAAGGTTCCCTGTGCGTCTGCACAGAGAACCTTTTTTTGTAATCGTGCGACTACCCCGGTTTTGCGGCTGCCCCGCCAAATACGGAAGGCGGCGGCAAGCAAACGGGACGCGATTATTTTTCGCCGTCGCGCAGAACGTCTATTGCCCGCTGCAGCTGGATTTCTTCAACTGCGTATAACGGCATGCCGTTCAGTACCAAGGTCGGAACGCTCTTCATGCCGATTTTGTCGGCAGTCGCTTTTATGCTCTGCAGGATATTTTTAGTTTCGTCAGAAGCATAGTCTTTTTTAAACTTTACCATATCCAGCTTTAAGTTGCGCGCAAGCTTGTCAATTACCGGTTCATTGACAACCCGTTCCGCCATCAGGCCGGAATACATTTCCAAAAACTTGCCCTGATTATGCGCGGCAACGGCGGCTTTGGCTGCCAGTTCCGAATTCGGCGACAGGAAAGACACCGGTTTGAAAACGACTTTTACGTCCGGATTTTTCTTAATGATATTTTCAATGCGCGGCGCCATTTGGCGGCAGTAGCCGCAGGAGAAGTCAAAGAACTCGACCAGCGTAAACTTCCCCTTCGGGTTGCCGGCATACAGTTCGGCACGGTTGATGTCTTCGGCGTATTTCTGATAGGTTTCCGCCTGTGCCAAAAGCTTTTTCTGTTCTTCCTGCTGCTGATAGATTTGCAGCGCCCCGACGATAATCGGAGGATTGTCCATCAAAACGTCTGCAACCTTCTGTTCCAGCGGAGTCAGTTCCTTTTCGCTTTCGGCCTTTTTCGTATCGGCATCGGCACGGAATTTGACCAAAGCATCATACGCTATCTGCGGATTTTTCTTCAAAACGCTGACAACAGCTTTGGCAATTTCTTCTTCCGACGCGTCGTCAAAACTTCCCGCTGCGACGGCATTGGCGGAAAATGCAAGCATTACCGACAGAGCCGTTGCTGACAATAATTTAATTTTTCTCATGTTTTTCCCTCTCTAAAATTAACTAACCTTACGGTTTGTTGGGTTAAATCTTTTGCCGGATAACGGCTTTTTAATGACTTTTCCGGTTTTCCCGCCGCGGAGCGGCTATGACCGGCGCATGCCGCTACCTGCAGGTGTCATGGTTAAATTCACAAATGCCGAGTTCATTCTTGCCTTTGTCCAGATAACGGATGCGGACGTTAATCCCGTCATTAATAAACATCGGCTTGAGTCTGGGACACATCTCCTGATAGGCTTTGCCGCAAGCTTCGGTTTTTATGCTGTTTTGCAAAGCTGTTTTTTCTTTGGCTGACATTGCCGCCATATCGATATCGGCTTCATAGATATAGGCAATGGCTTTGTCCTTGTATTCAATATCCGTCCAAGTCGTCGCCTCGTCGATTTTCTTCGGCAGGGTTTTCTTTATCGTATCCAGCATAAAGCCAATCTGCTTTTCACGCTCGGCAGCAGCATTTTTCTCCTGTTCTGCGGCTGCTGCGGCATCGGCCTTTGCCTTGGCTTCTGCTTCGGCTGCGGCCTTTTTGGCAGCTTTTTCTTCCGGCGTTTCGTTTATTTCCGCCAGCAGACTTTTCAGGCTTTCATCTTCGGAAACGGACAAGTCCAATTCAGCGGGAAGCTCCGGTTCCCCAGAAACAGACAAATCCGTCTCAGCAGAGTGCGCCGCCCCTTCGGAAACAGCTGAGGCCTCGTTCTTTGTTGAAGCAGCCGATGCCGGGGCTGGAGTATCCGATGCAGGTGCAGCGGCATCTTCTTTGGTTAAAGAGGAGCCGGACGACGGTAAGTCCGTATCCGAGGCCGTTTTATCCGGAGATAAAACGCCAGCCGCAGGCATTACATCTTCCCGGGTCAGCTTTTTCGGTTCTTCATCCAAGCCGGAAAAGCTGTCATCAAAAGTAAAATCATCATCAAAATCCAGCTCATAATTTGCCATTTCCTGCAAGGCGCTGTTTACATCGCTCAATGACTTCAACTCGTCACGGGGCTCTTTGCCCTTATCATCGGCGGCCGTATCTGCCGGAGCGGCCAAGGCCCGGGCCGGAAGTTTTTTATCCGCGACCGCGGCATCAAACCCTTCCGCCTCAATGATATTGGCACGGAAATTTTCAAACTGGTGGCTCAAATATTCTTCCAACGACAGCTTACCGTCCTTGTTGTCATCCATCTTATGAAAATCGGCTACAAAAATGGCTTTGGTCGCCTGCAGCTGTTCGGCCGCGGTCAGCGCCTGCGCCTGCCCCGCAGACGCGGCAGCCAGCGAAACGGAAAATAAAAGCAGATATTTTTTCATCGGCAAAAACCTTATAAAATTAGTTTTCCATAAGGAAATATTTGCACGGATAATCTTAAATTTTCTTTAACGGGCGGAAATTATTTGCGCCGTCGAAGAATGTTACGGAGGGAGTCAATTTTTGATATGCGGCGGCATATTGCTTAAGCCCCGCGGCTCGTTCCAAAATCAGCTGTTCGGGCACAAAACGGTTTATCTTTTTGGCGCGTTCGGCGGCACGGTTTATCGCAAGCTTTGTATCGCAGACGATAAAGTCGACGGCGGTGCGGTAGCCTTTGCGGCGGATATTCTTAAACAGCTCAAGATGGGCGGCATTGGTACCGCTGTGCTCAAACATGATATTAAGGTGCAGGTTGACGGCACGGCGCAGCAGTTCGTAGCCGATAATCCGCGCGGTCATTTCATGGTTTTTAAACGCAACGACATTGCCGTACAATGCCAAATCCCGCTGATATGCCGGCAGAGAAACCATAATCTTGTCAAAACTAAGAAACAGGAAATTCTGCGGCAAATGCGCGGCACAAAACGTGCTTTTGCCGGAACCGGGGATTCCGGATATCTGCCGCAATTCCGGCTGAGCCGAGGGGACAAGCCCCTGCAGGCTCTGCTTTATCAAAGCCTCTGTTTCGGGCGTTTTTACCGCTTTGTAATCGGCATTTATAAGCTGATTAAGCGAGGGCATCAACACTTTCAACATCAGTCCATCTCCGACTATCCAATCTTTAAACCGCCAAAGGTTCGGTTTCCGCCAGTTCATCCAGCAGCGCAAACGTTTCGGACGCTATCATCAGCTCTTCGTTGGCGGGAATGACATATACTTTGACTTTGCTCTGCGGAGCGGAAATTTCCGCCGGCGCAGGGCGGGCTCTGTTCTTTTCCCCGTCAAGCTCTATACCAAGATACGCCAGACGGGCGCAGAGCTTTTCACGGACAAGCGAAGCGTTTTCACCGATGCCGGCGGTGAATATCAGGGCGTCCACGCCGCCCAGAACCGCCACGTAAGACCCGATGGTTTTGAGCAGGGAATAAACAAACGCATCTATCGCAAAAGCGCAGTTTTCATCGCCTTTGGCGGCATTTTCAATAATATCGCGCATATCAGAATGCCCGCAGGAAAGCCCGTATAAACCGCTCTGTTTGTTAAACATCGCGTTTACCTCGTCAGCGGTTTTGCCCTGCGTTTTCATAATGTGCAACGGAATATACGGATCCATATCGCCGGCGCGGGTCGCCATCATAATCCCGGCAGACGGCGTATATCCCATCGTGGTGTCAACGCTTTTGCCGTCTTTAATCGCGGTTACGGACGCGCCGCCGCCGAGGTGGCAGCAGATAAAGTGCCCCGCACGCCCAAACAATTCCGCCGCTTTTTGCGCGGCGTAATTGTGCGACGTGCCGTGAAAACCGTAACGGCGGATACGTTCCTTTTCATAATATTCGCGAGGAATGGCATAAGTAAACGCAGGCTTTTCCACGCTTTGATGGAAAGCGCTGTCAAACGTTGCCACCTGCAAAACGCCGGGCAGAAGTTCGGTCATCGCCTCAACGCCGTGCACAAACGCAGGCCCGTGCAAAGGCAGCAGCGGCAGCGTGTCATAGATTTTTGCCATAACGTCATCATCGATAATCACCGAACGGTCGAAATATTCGCCGCCATGTCCCATACGATGCCCAACGGCCGACAATTCGGCGGCATTTTTCAGAAAACGGTGGGAGAGATAGTCCAATATGACTTTTATAGCGTCTTTATGGTCCGTTACCGGACATTCGCAGGAGAACTCATATCCGTTATCGGCGCGGACGACAATTTTGGAACCGGGCAGCCCGATACGGTCGACCATACCTTTTGCCAGAACCCGATGAAAACCTTGCTCCATCTCAAACAGCTGGAATTTTACGGTGGTGGAACCGGAGTTCAGAACCAGAATTTTTTCCATATATTTTACTTTCTGCCGTTAATATTGCCGCAATTTATAGCACAAAATTATGTTTTTGGCAACAAAAAAATTCCGGCAGCGGGGAAGAAATCCGAAAACAACACTTGCAATGCGCAAAAAAAGCGGGTATTGTCGGGGCGGTCGGGGTATACGGGCGTATGGCTGCAGGACGTTCCAACCGGCACCAAAATACAATTTATCTTTATCAAAGCGGAGCAGCAGATGAAAGAAGCAAGCAGAGTTCAGGCCGTTATTGAAGCATTGGAAGAAATTTTGCAGGACAAGCGGCCGGCTGACAATATTCTGGACAAATATTTCAAGGACCGGCGCTACATCGGTTCCAAAGACCGGCGCTTTATCGCCGATACGGTATGGAAGATTATCCGCAGCCGCATGAAATATGCCGAAGCGCTGGGCAGCGCCTTTTCGGCGCGGACGGCGGCGGCGCTCTGTTTTGCCCAAGAAGACCTTGACCTCCTTTTCAACGGAGAGGAATACGCCCCGGCACCGCTCAGCAAAGAGGAAAAAGCGGCTTTGAAGGCGGCGGAACAGTTTGAAGATTTTTCGGAAGCCGCGCTGTATGAATGCCCGCAATGGCTGTTTGAAAAAATCGGCAACACACGCCTGCTTGACGCGTTGAACACGACGGCGCCGGCAGATGTCCGCGCCAACCTGACCGACCGCGACCACGCCCGCGAGCGCCTCAAAAAAGAAGGGTTGTTTTTTTCACCGACACCGTTTTCCCCCATCGGCCTGCGCTCAGAAGACAGGGTTAATCTCAACAACTGCATGACCTATCAGGACGGCGAAATTGAAGTAATGGATGAAGCATCGCAGCTTATCTCCCTGTTGTGCCGCATCAAGGCGCATCATAAAATAATTGACTATTGCGCCGGAGCAGGCGGAAAAGCGCTGGCGTTCGGCTCGCTCCTGCACAACGACGGGCTGATTTGGGCACATGACATAAACGAAGAACGGCTCGGGCGCATTAAAAAACGGGCGGAAAGGCTGGACATTCTTAACATAAAGACCATAAAGAATGTCCAAGACAAAGACTACACCCGTTTTATCATCGACGCCCCCTGCTCCGGCAGCGGCACCTGGCGGCGGACGCCGGACGCCAAATTCCGCATTACGCCGCAACGGCTGCGGGAAATACTCGGCATTCAGGCTGAAATTCTTGAATTCGGCGCGGAGCATACCGCTGCGGGCGGACGCCTGATTTACATTACCTGCTCGGTTCTTCCGGAAGAAAACGAAAGACAAATCGAATCTTTTCTGGCGAAACATCCCGAATTCAGCCCGATTGACCACAAAGAACTTTGGCGGGAAACGCTGGACATTCCGCTGTATCCGTTTGATGATACGAGATGGCTGAAATTTTCGCCGCTTAATACCAAAACCGACGGCTTTTTCTTCTGTGCCATGAAAAAGGCTGTTGCCGAAAGTTAAACCAAAGCGGACGATGCAGCGCGACACTTACAGAGGTGCAGGGCGAAACTTACAGAGATACAGCGCGACACTTACAGCGATGTGGTTAAGTTCGTTTTCCGGCTTGATTTTCTGCGGCAACTTTTTTATCCTGTTTTTAACAAATATACCGGACTGGGCAAAACGATAAAAAAGGAAACAGCGAGCAACGATGATTTTATACCTGATGAGACACGGGCAGACGGACTGGAACGCAGAAGAAAAAGTACAGGGCTGGAATGACACGCCGCTTAACGAAACCGGCGCAGAGCAGGCTCGGGCTGCAGCGGGGAAGCTCAGCGGGGAAAAGATTGAAACGATTTATGCAAGCGATTTGAAACGCGCCAGAAAAAGCGCCGACATTATCAGCGGCATACTTGATTTGCCGGTGCACTATACCAAAAGGCTGCGCGAGATGAATTTCGGCAAGGCTGAAGGGCTGAAAAAAAACGATTTGGAAGCGGTCTTTCCCTATATCTACCAGGCTTTCAACGACATCAAAAACCCCGAACGCTACGATATCGGCTACCCCGGCGGGGAAACGACCGGCGCAGTGCAGCAGCGTTTTATGAAATTTATCAACAAACTGTTTGAAGAAGGGCGGGAGCGCGTGCTGCTGGTTACGCACGGAATGCTCATCCGCATTTTTGCCGAAATATGCCTGAAAAAGACCATCCGACTCGAAAACGGTTCCGTCCTGCGGGTGGCTTTTGACGAAAAAACAAAAAAATTCAAATCAGCCAAGGTTCTGTTTTAGCCCGCCCGGGACGAAGCGCAGGAGCCCCAGAACGATGCGCAGGAACCCCAGAACGATGCGCAGGCAAAATCTTTATTGCAACTATAGTGAAACGGAGAATTTAACAGTATGATAAAACATAAACATGATGCCTCTTTAGAGGGCAGCAACACATCTGCATCTCCGTTAAAGCAGAACAGCGGCCATAAGGTTTCCGAAAATTTGAGCAAAAGTGTTTCCGGCGATTGCGACGGATTTTGAAGAACATCGCTAAGAAAGCTGGAAATATTTTTTGACTGGAAAAGTTGCAGCACCAGACACGAATTTTGGTGTGCTGTGTCTGTAATTATTTTCTCTACGCCTTATTATCTTTGATGTCTTTGGGTTTATCTTATCCTAATTGGCATTTATTTCTAGCACTCCCCTGCATATTATTCTATACTGCTTTGGTGGCGAGGCGGTTGAATGACATCAGAGGGCTATCAATGGCCAAATATATATGGGGTATCTTTTGGCTTTTGGTTATCATCAGCTATC
>ULPR01036889.1_pt1 | contig 18046 bp, 15 predicted proteins | sample 1953681 | NCBI WGS metagenome assembly ULPR01 (sample SAMEA4835634, study PRJEB28245) | human gut metagenome | biome: gut microbiome; material: fecal sample | place: Denmark | collected 2008 | reverse complement strand
AGGCTTTTTTCGTTGGTACATGTGTCATATTTGGGCAAAGAAGAAGAGTAACGTAACCATCCGAAACAAGCGTAACCATCCGAAGCAAGCAGCCTTTTCCATTTCTTCAATTCTGTTTACCTTTGTCCTCAAAAATAGTTATGTTCAATTTGAATGAGGACAACCGTATAGTTATGGTGCAGCATCTGACTGGTATGCGCATGGGAGTGATGTAACCATCCGAAACAAGCCGTATTGCTTTGAATAAAAAAACTCGCGAAGTTCTATTCGCGAGTTTTTCTGTAGTTCTAAGGAAGCATTTGTGTTATCTGTTCGGCCGTGGTGTCGTCGTGGAGCGACTGCAACACATGGGTGAGCCATTGAAGTGAATTGACACCTACGATTTCGCAGCTCTCTATCAGCGAATAGATGATGGCGTTGTCAACGGTTCCGCTATCGCTTTTGCTTAACAGGTAGTTCTTGCAGCCCATCACTGACGGACGCTGGTTGCGCTCCACGGAATTGTTGTCAATATGGTAACGGCTATCAAGAGCATAGCGACGCAGGCGGGGCCATAACTTATAGGCGTAGTCGAGTGCCTTGCTCACGGGGTCGGATGGGGTTCATTTCGTATGTTCGCTCTCCATCCATTTTTCTATGGCATCCATTATCGGCAATGCCTTGGCCTGACGCTCGGCGGCTATTTCCTCATACGTGGCTCCTTTCGCCTTCAGGTTTGCCTCGAGGTCATAGAGCAGCTCCAACCATTTTATTGCCCGCGCGGCCAGTTCGGGATGTGATGCCTGGGCGTCGGTGAATTTACGGCGCACGTGAGACATGCAACCCAGAAGGGTCACATTGTCCAGTAACTCAAAATAATCATATACACCATATCCGTCGGTCTGTAGCGCACCACGGAAATCGCGCAGCTCTGCACGTGGGACTGTCCCCGCACGCGAGCCGTTCATATAAAGGAAATAGAGATCGTGGCTCTGCGGGCGGTTGTCGAGAAACTGCCACGCATATCCCTTCCGGCTCTTTCCTGGAGAGCCGGCTACGCGCCACGGGACCTCGTCTATCTGTAGATAATCGCTGTTACGGATGTCGTCGCGCAAAGCCTCGTAAACAGGTTCCAGTCTGGAGGCCACGGCATGCACCCAGCCGTTCAGCGTGGAGGTGGGGAGTTTCAGTCCGAGTTCGACATGCTGCCTGACCTGGCGGTATTCGGGCAGATGGTATCGGTATTTGTTTATCACTATCTGCGCGAGCATGTCGGCGCCGAAATGGTTGCCGCCGATGACCGCATGAGGGGCCTTGCCTGGTATATGCGCGGATTTGGCGAATCCTTGTCGGGTTTCATGCGCAATAAGGGACGCTTTATGATTTCAACCCATACCTTGGCCGGTTCGCGATGGAGTATGCGGGAAACATCCTTGCCCATGGTATCGCACTCGCCTGCAGCCACACCTTCGGGCATCATGACGGTTGTGTGTTCCTCAAGTCCTGCGTAACGGTAGCTCAAGGGACGCGACGGAGTTCTCTTTGCGCGTGCCCAGCGTTTGCGGTTTTCGGCCTCTATCTCTTTGGCCATTGCCTCTATCTTGGCCGCCTTTTCGTCCATCGCCTCTATGATATGCGAGGATGGAAACGGCCCTGCTCCAAACGTTTGTAGTACATCACATAACCTCCACGTTCCCAATGGAGCTACTTCATGATCGTGCGAGACTTTACCACAAATATTTACACGTCACCATTAGCCGGTTCCAGACCCACTTTCCGGACCTGTCCACACATACCATTCACTTCGATGCGTTAGATATGCGTAACCATTCAAAGCAATACGGCTTGTTTCGGCTTGTTACCATATATATATCTGAAAACCTTTGTTTTAGTCAAAAAAAGAAAGTAATTTTGCAGTGATACGATATTTATTGTATATAGATTATGATTTATGATAGTAAGCGAGAATAGAATTGACGAAATAATAACAAGCGGCATTCATGAAGAGCTACGTAAAGTTATAGATGAATCTATAGTTCATTCAAATTGTTATGGTGTACCAAAAGATTTGCTTGAGTATAGATAACAGAAACAGTTTTATTAATATGAAGGGAATATATTGGAAAGGCATTAAGCAACGGATAGGGAGATTCCTGGATAAGGTGTACGACTGTATACTTATCTTTACAGACTGGCTGGGGTAGGCTCGCGAAATAATGATTACGGTTTGTTGGTGTGTAGGAAAATGGTCGCGTATGCCTATAATCTGTTCAATACATTATCCACATCCTTGACTTTATTCTTACGTGGCATTTTGTTGATATTGTATTTCAAGTAGATAGAACAGAATCGCGAGTCCACATTGTTCTTTTGTTTGTTGTTTATGTTGTAGTACCTGACTTCCCAATCTGAGTACTCTTTACGGAACAAGTCATGACAGGCTATATTCAGCTGTAATCTCTTGTCCAGGAAACTGAAGGTAATGCCAGCGCTGGCGCACAATGACGGGTATTGTCTGCAAACAGCGTCTTCTGTCTTGCTTGTATAATTCATCTTCAGATATAAGTTTACATTCTCCTCTATGCGGTAGTTGTAATTTGCTGATACATAGATAGACATTATAATTTCCGTCGTATTAATAATCCAACTTATTTGCTTTATCTTTATTAGAGGTTTTGACAGCCTGGTCATCATTCGAAGACTTGTAAATGTAGTCAAGATTCAGTTCCAAATGACCATCTTTCGTCAGAGGGAGATTGTAGAATAGATTCAACAGATTGTTCTTTATAGTATGATGCTATCTATTATGCCCAGACTATTGTATGATCCTTTGCAGCATGCCTGTTTGGGATGTTTTGGCAACCAAGGATGCAGGTTGTTTGATGTCGGCCTGGCCGATTTTCCTCATGCTGTTTGCCCGTCCATATCCCTGTGGATAGTTGTTGTCTGGAGCGTGATTATTTATGCATTTGCGGTTACCTCTGATGTGCTGTTTTTTCCTTCTGAGCATCAAAAAGTATGCAGAAGTTGTGTGTAATATTCAAAAAAGCCGTATCTTTGCCCTTGGTGATTATCACCAGCAATCTGTTGTCTCATCGTGCTTCGCTCTGCATATCTTATTCAGGCGGCAGGGTTGGGGATGCGTCCATTAACTTAATAACTGAAATAAATAGGAATATGAAAACGTTTGCTAACATTGTATGGTTGTTGTGTGGCGGCCTTGAGGCAGCCTTTGGATATTTTACGGGTAGTCTGGCTTTGGCCATTACTATCATTGGCATCCCTTTCGCGATGCAGGCGTTCAAGATTGGGCTGCTCTGCCTTTGGCCGTTTGGTGCCAGAGTCATTCCCACGGAAAGCCCCACAGGTTGCCTCCGCGTTTTTATGAATTTCATTTGGTTCATGTGTGGAGGTATCTTTGCCTGGCTAATGCACGCAATTTTCGGATTGTTCCTTTATATTACCATTATTGGCATCCCCTGGGGCAAGCAGCATTTCAAGATGGCTGGGCTGGCGCTTGCGCCGTTTGGCAAAGACGTTGAACTTGATTATTAAGGGTTCGTTGCCCGTCAAATACCGTTTAGGGCTGAATTCCATACGTGGAATCCAGCCCTAAACGGTTTTCATCTCCATCGCCTTACCCGCCATCAGCCCCTTCATCCACGCCTCATATACCGCATACGTAGTTGTGTGCCAAAACAGCCAACTCGAAGAGCAGGATGAACGAGATGACGAGTCGCTTGTGCAGCAGATGCTCTATTTTCTGATATGTTTGATGCAGACAGGCAGTGCCTCTCGCCATGTCGGCAACCAGCAGGATGGGGAATATGATGATGCCTACCATGCATATTACCACATTGGGATTCATCTTGATGGCGTCTGCCCAGTGGCCATGTATCACCAGCAGCGTGGCACGGGTCATGCCGCAGCCCGGGCACGGGATGTGGTAGATTAATTTTGAGGGGCAAACGACCAAGCCGCTTTGCCCCTCAGTGCAGTATGCCACCATCATCCATGCACATGCGATGGCGTAGATGATGGTCGACAGGATATAGAATTTCTTATAAGAGCAGAGGTTCGAACTTTTTGAGGTTTTCATTACGAGTAGCCCCTAAAATCAAAAACCAATCGATGAAATACCAGAATCCGACTCCGCTGCAAGTAAGCAGCTTGGCAAATCCCAAGCCGATATGACCGATATAGAAGCGGTCAATGCCGTAACATCCCAGGAAGATGGACAAGACGAGGGCGACCGTGGGACTCTTAAATTGCAGGCTGCTGATTGGCACCCACATGGAAGTCGTCCAGCTCGAGCAGCCTGGTACGAATAAAGGAAATCTTCTCTTCGGAAAAATACTTGCCATTGGCCATGATAAACATGTCTACTTTTTGTGCATCCATAATGGTTTGTGTTATTTATGATTCATTTGTTATTTTCTGCCGTAAAGTTAATACTTCTTTAGCAATCAGAGAGCGATTTGTTCAAAAAGTGACGCTCTTGGTGGGGAAAAACCACTTTTTCGGATCCGTCTGCATCGATTCCGTAACTGAACTCCATCCCTTGATGACCGCCGTGGGTAGTCCTGTCATAGACTCCGTTTACTCCACGGTCACACTCTTTGCCAGGTTTCTTGGCATATCCACATCCAGACCTTTGTCCACCGCCACGTAGTAGGCGAGGAGCTGCAGCGGAACCACGCTCAGCAGCGGTATCAGTGCATTCTGGGTCTTGGGGATTTCTATCTCGTTGTCGGCGATGTTCTTCACCAGCTCGTCGCCTTCGGTGACAATTGCGAGGATGCGGCCGTTTCTTGATTTCACTTCCTGCATGTTAGAGATTATCTTCTCATAGAGCTGGTGGTGGGTGGCGATGAAGACGATGGGCATATCTTGGTCTACCAGGGCGATAGGGCCGTGTTTCATCTCGGCGGCGGGGTAACCTTCCGCATGGATATAGCTGATTTCCTTCAGCTTCAATGCGCCCTCCAGAGCCACCGGGAAGTTCATGCCACGCCCCAAGTAGAGGAAGTTGTGGGCGTAGGTAAACATCAGAGCCAGCGACTTTATCATCGGCGCCTGCTCCAGCACCTTCTCCATCTTCTGCGGTATCTCCGAGAGTTCCTCTATCATCTCATGGTAGTCGGCGTCGTCGAGCGTGCCTTGCTCGTGTCCCAGAGCCAGTGCGAGCAGCGTGAGCACGGTCACCTGCCCCGTAAAAGCCTTGGTGCTTGCCACGCCTATCTCCGGGCCCACATGGATGTAGACGCCGGTGTCGGTCTCGCGGGCTATAGACGAGCCCACTGCATTGACGATGCCGAAAATCAGAGCCCCCTTCTCCTTGGCCAGTTTTATGGCTGCCAGCGTGTCGGCGGTCTCGCCGCTCTGGCTGATGGCTATCACCACATCTTCGGGCTCTATCACGGGGTCTACGTATCTGAACTCGCTGGCGTAAGCCACCTCCACGCGTTTGCGACACATCTTCTCGATGAGTTGCTTGCCTATGAGTCCGGCGTGCCAGCTCGTTCCGCAGGCTACGATGATGAGGTGCTTGGCGTTTACAAGCCGGTCGCGATAGTCTCTGAGCGCCGAGAGCACGATATGGTTGTTTTCCGGATGCTCCTTGTCCACGATGAGCCTGCCGCTCATACAGTCCTTCAGGCAGTTGGGCTGGTCATAGATTTCCTTCAGCATGTAGTGGTCAAAGCCGCCCTTGCTGAGTTTGCTGATGTCCAGGTCCACGGTCTTGATGGTATAGCTGCACGAGGCATGTTCGAGGTTGATGATGTTCAGTTCCTCTCCCACTCTGATGTCGGCTATCTCTCCATCCTCGAGATACACCACCTTGTTGGTGTGCTCCACGATGGGGGTGGCGTCACTGGCGATATAGAAGTCCTTGTTGTCTTTGCCCACGCCCACCACCAGCGGACTTGACTGTCGGGCAGCCACGATATGCCCTGGGTCCTTTTTCTCCATCACGGTTATGGCGTAGGCGCCGATGGCATCGTTCAGAGCCTGACATACGGCAGAGACCAAATCCTTGCCGTTCTGCTGGTAGTAATGGTCGATGAGTTGCACCAGCACCTCGGTATCTGTAGAGCTCTTGAACGTATAGCCCTTGTCTACGAGTTGCTCTTTCAGCACCTGGTAGTTCTCGATGATGCCGTTATGCACCAACGCCAGCTCTCCACTCATGCTCACATGGGGGTGGGCATTGGCTGCCGACGGCTCTCCATGGGTTGCCCAGCGCGTGTGGGCTATACCTATGTGGCCGCTGCAGTCCTTGTCGGCTGCCACTGCTTCCAGATTACTTACTTTTCCTTTAGTCTTATATACATTGAGGTTATCCTGATTGCCAATCAGCGCCACTCCCGCGCTGTCGTATCCACGATACTCCAGTCTCTTCAAGCCCTCGATGAGGACGGGGAAGGCGTCAGACTGACCTATATATCCTACTATTCCACACATGTTTCTACTTGTTATAATTATTATTGGTCCTTCTATGGTCATCGTTCTCGTTGTCACCCGTTAAGCCAAGTGACACTCACGTCGAGATGTCAACTTGCCCTAATCTCATTATCTTCCGCTGTCAGCTTGTTCATATTGGATAAAAGTTTATTTGGTCTACGAATACTGGTTGTATGCAGATTATTGTACCCTGTATCATCTGCTTTGCCACGGCCTTTTGCCACGGCTCAGCCGATGTCTTCACTTTTTTCGGCTGTAAAGGTAATACTTTTTTGACAATAATGAAGAGATTCGTAGAAAAAATGAAGAAAAAATAGAAAATAGTTAGCGTTTTGCTGGTAATGCTTACGAAGTGGTAGTATATGAACAATGGTTGACAAGGCCACTATGGCGACCTTGCCAACCATTGATATAAGTGTTTTCACCGTCATTGTCGGCTCGTATCGTTTGATGCGGGAGCGCGTGCCTTACGATGCGTGCTTCCGTGTCGTTTGATACGTGTCCACGTGCCTATTGATACGAGCCGCCAATGATGGTTGCAGCCTCGGCAGATGTGGTCATTTCCATCAGCCGCCGTCACTGGCACACTCCGCTTCGCGGTCAGCGCTTTTGCAGAGGTATGCTCCACGCTTGCAGAGGTACCCTCCACGCTTGCAGAGGTATGCTCCACGCTTGCAGAGGTATGCTCCACGCTTGTAGAGGTACCCTCCATGTTTGCAGAGCTATGCTCCACGCTTGCAGAGGTGGTCAGCAGCCTGGCTGTTGCCCGTTGCTATTCCGAGCACATGGTCACCTCTATGCGGTGGTTCTGCTTCAGTAGCGTCTGCGCCATCTGCTGCACATCGTGGGCCGTGATGCTGTCTACCATCTGGCAGTAGCCCGTGTCAAAGTCGGCCTCGTCGTCTATCTGGTGCCAGATGATGTAGCTCCAGTAGTCATTGGTCATGGCGTTCTGCGCATACTGCTTCTTCAGATACTGTTTTACCTTGTCCATCGACGATGCTATGGGCCCGTCGGTGGCCATGTGCTGCAGCTGTCGGTACACGATAGGGTTGAGTTCGTCATAGCGGGTGGGGTCGGTCTTATAGCTTATGCGCAGCAGGGCATTGGGTTCTTCGTCCTTGTCCAGCTCAAAGCTCACGCCGATGCCATAGGTGCCTCCCTTGTCCTCGCGCACCGAGTCGGTATAGGCTATCTGCAGACAGCGCTGCATGATGTCGAGCGTCAGGTCGGCACGGGGCGAGAAGTCTATGTCTGCCGTGTACATGATGTTTACCTGGGTCACTGGCGTAGCCATCTTGCGGCCAAACTTCACCACCTTGTTTTCCTTCACCATGCGGGGCAGACGGCTCTTGTCGGCCTTCTCGCCCTTGTGGGTGGCGGGCAGCGCTGCCAGATAACGGCAGAGCAGCGGGCGCAGACTGTCTATGCTCACGTTGCCTATGATGACCGTCTTGAACGCCGATGCGTCGGCAAACCGCTCACGATATATCTCCATGATGCGGCCATAGTCGGCGCGGTCTACCATCTGCCGTGTGGCGGGCGCCGTGCGCAGGTTGTTGCCATAGAGCACCGCGCTCAGACTGTCGTTGTATACCACCTTCGGACTGGCACTGCGATTGGTCAGAAACGACCGCGTGCGGTTTCTCAGTCCTTCAAATGCCACCGAGTCGCGCCTTGGGGCTGTGAAGTAGAGATAGGTGAGTTGCAGCATCGTCTCCAGGTCTTTCACCGACGATGTCGCCGTGATGCGCTGTGACGACTGGCCTATCGCGGGTGCCACCTTCACCGACTTGCCCGTAAGCGCCTTGCGCAGTTGGGTGCTTGTCATGCTGCCCACGCCACCCTCGGTGATGGCACTTGCCAGGAGCGCGAAGTTGGGGATGTCGGCATCGGGGTAGAGCGAGGTTCCGCCTTCGCCCTTGACAGTCATGGTCACCACGTCGGCCTGATAGTCGGTGGGCTTGACATACACCTCCATCCCGTTGCTCAGCGTGAGCCGCGTCATGCCCCACTTGCCCGTAGCCTCTTCCTTCACTATTGTGCCCGGAGTGGGCATCTTGTCCATGATGGCTGTCGCGGTGTGGGCGTCTACGTGGGCGTCATACTGCCGGCGCTGCGCTTCGGCGATGGTCTCTTCTATCTCTGCCTCGGAGGGCAGCAGCACCTCCTTGCGGTCGGGGCCGCAGAGCACGAAGACCTGGCTGCGGTCGGTGATGATGGCGCCGATATGGCTGTTTATGTCCTTGAGGGTTACCTCTTGGTCCATCTTCTGCATCAACTCGTAACTGTAGGCAGGCGAGAGTATCGGTTCGCCGTCGAGAAAGTTGTTTACACACTGCTTGACCAGACTACTGTTGCGGCGGTCGCCCTCCATCTTCATGCGCCGTTGGGCTGCGTTGAGATAGATGGCCTTTGCCCTTGCCAGTTCGTCGGCGGTAAATCCGTGCTGGCGCACTCTCTCCACCTCAGCCACAGCCGCAGCGATGCCGCCCAGTATGTTGTCCTGCTTGCAGCTTATGCTGAGGCTGAAGGCGTCGCTGGTGCCCGATACGAAGAACATTCCGTCGCGCACCGTGCTGCTCATATAGGGCGGGTTGGCGGTCTCCTTGCCCTTGTCTGCCAGTCGGCTGTTGAGCATGTTGACGATGAGCCCCTCCATATATCCGTCGCGCTGATAGTCCATGGTGGTCTTCTCTGCGCGGGGCGTCGCTGCGCGCTTCATGTAGAGGTGTCCCAGCGCGATGGGCTGCTCGCGGTCTTTCTCTATCGCCACTATCATGCGGTCGCTGCTGTTTACGGGGTAGTAGATGCGCTCTGCCGGGTTCTTGGCGGCGGGAATTTTGCCAAAGAGCCGTTTGATTTTGGCTTCCATGCGCTCTACATCTATGTCGCCCACCACAATCACCGCCTGGAGGTCGGGCCTGTACCACTTGTCATAATAGTCGCGCAGGTCCTGATAGGGAAAATTGCTGACGATGTCCATATTGCCTATAGGCATGCAGTCCTCGTACTTGGAGCCGCGGTATATCTTGGGCATCACGCGCTCCATGAGCCGCTGCATCGCCATGCCCGAGCGCCGGTTGCGCCACTCTTCGCGTATCACGCCACGCTCCTTGTCTATCTCCTTGTCCTCGAGCAGTATGTAGTGGCTCCAGTCGTTGAGCACCAGCAGACAAGAGTCTACGATGCCCTCACGGCCGATGGGGGCAGCCCCTATGTGGTAGACGGTCTGGTCTACCGAGGTGTAGGCATTGAGATTGGCTCCGAATTTCACACCTATAGACTCGCACCAGGGCACTATGCCCAGCCGTTTGCCCTTGCCGGGGAAGTGCTTGGTACCATTAAACGCCATGTGCTCCAGAAAATGAGCCAGACCACGCTGGCGGGGTTCCTCGAGAATGCTGCCCACCCGCTGGGCGATATAGAAATCGGCCAGTCCGGGCTCCTTGGCGTTGTGGCGTATGTAGTAGGTGAGTCCGTTCTTCAACTTACCCGTGCGCACGGCATCGTCCTGCTTCACCGTCTGTGCCGACAGCGCGGCAGGGAGCATGAGGGTGATGGCCAGGAGTGCTAACAGTTGTCTCTTCATGGCGGGTCGTGGTTAGCGGATGGTCACTTTCTTGTTGCCGATGACATAGACGCCCTGGGCGAGTCCGCTTACCGCCTTGTCATAACTCTGGGCACTCTTTACCAGCCGTCCGTCGAGCGTGTAGACATCTGTCTTGCCCTTCTGGCTCTCGGCAGTGGTCGTGCCGATGCCTACCGATGTGCCAGCCAGTTTGTAGCTGTAGTATATCATCGCCCAGTTCTTGTTGCCGGTGTATGAGTAATCGGTGCCATAGAGTGTCGCGGTGTTTTTGCCTCGGTTGGCCACTACCATGTTCTCACCGTCTATGATTGGAGTGCATGCAGCAGCCACTATACCATACTTGCACAGCGTGATGGCGGTACCCAGTGAGAGTGTGGCGGCATCTACAGGCACCAGCAGAGCACCACCGGTCATGTCATAGCCGAAGGCATACATCGTGGAGCCGTTGAGATAGACGCCATAGAACTTGCCTATGCCGCCATCCAGGCGTATGGCGCTCTTGACCACCTCGCCTGTGGCTGGGTCCATCTTGAGGATGTAGCCCTTGTGCTGTCCCTTGCTGTTCTCGTAGAGTCCGGTGAGTCCACCCATAGACGAACCGGTGAAGTAGACATATCCGTCTATCCATTGGCAACCGTTGTTATGTATGGTCTTCTTGCTGCCCACGGGGGTGATGGTCTTGACATAGCCCACGCTGAGGTCGGCAGCGCTGACCGATGCCAGCAGGAGGTTCTCGCAGTCGTTGGTGACGCTTACAGCCTTGCCGCCCAGTGTCAGTTCGTTGCCTGCCTTACCCTTTATGCGTCCGTTGAAGTAGAGGTTGCCGTTGGCATAGACCACCTTGTCCAGGAACGCGCTGGCGGCGATGCCCTCTGCGGTAAGGCTCTTGACAAAGTAGCCGTCCTTGTCTAACTTGGCAAGGAAAAGGTCGCCCACCACACCCTGAGAGTCACCATCCCACTCGGTAGAGTTCTTTGCGGTGAGTGTCTCTACGGTTCCGTCGGTCTTCTTCAGATACATCTCGGTGCGGAAGTTACCGGTGAGATAGATGCCACCATCCTCGTCGACAGCCACGCCATAGATCGACATGTTGTCCTTGGTGAATCCCTTCTTGCGCTTCTCTACTTTGCCCGCGATGAGGCGCGACCACTCCAGGCTGCCGTTCTCGGCTATCTTGAGCATCAGGTAGCGGTACTCGCCGCTGACATTGCCCATGTCCTTGATGGTGGTCACATGGCCCGTGGGGTCTACATATTCTACCAGGTTGTCATAGCCTGCCTCTGCCACCCATGCGCGGGTCTTGAGTACAGCCAGCAGTCCACCGTCCTTGGTAGAGACGATGTGCGACTTGTCGTGCGCGATGTCGCCTTTGCGCGTATAGGCGTTCCAGACGATAGATCCGGCGTTGCTCACCTTCTGCAGAAACATATTGCCATTTTGGCTGGTGCCCGTGTAAGGACTACCCACGATGGCGGCGCCGTCGGCGCCAGTGACCTGTTCGCCGTCAAACCAGAGGTTGACCTGTGAGGCCCCAGAGTTGGTGCCCCATGTGGTAGCCACATAGTAGTCGCCGCCCGAGGCTTTGACCATACCGATGATGTTGTCGCCAGCCGATGTGGCGCCGTCTACGGTGTGTGCCCAGTTGAAGGTCACTGCAGGCTGGGTCTCTGCCAGCGATGCGGTGGCGAGCATGAAAAATGCTGCCAGAAAGAGTGTAATTTTCTTCATACTTGTTTGTGTTTTGGTTATTATTGTCTTCATTGTCATTGTCATTCCGTTAGAAATATATGCCCGCAGCCAGGGTCAGGCCCATGCCGTGAGCGGTCAGCGCATAGCGGCTGTAGCGCCAGTCGGCGCGCACAAAGGGGTGGAAGCGCGGGCTGGCCTTGTAGGAGGTCTCGATGGCGGCGCCGGTAGACCAGGCGGGGTGGGTGAGGGTCTCATAGGCGTGCATCACTGGCGTAGCCATGGTGCCCTCGATGTGGTCGGCGCGGGCGTCGGTATGCCATGTCCGCGAGGCGGTGGCCTGAAGGCGGGTGAGCATGTGGCGAGACTCTACCGCGGCAGTGAGCGTCAGTGCCCACTGCCATGACCTTACCCGCAACTGCCGATAAGGTTCGGCATATTCCTCATGGTAGTCGCAGTAGGCGGTACCCGCCTGCAGCGCCCAGTAGCCCCGGCGGCAGGCTATGGGCAGCGCGTGCTGCCAGAGCGCGTCGGCACCTATGCGCAGGGTGGTGAGGCGGTACATCTCGGCAATGGCTATCTGCGGGTAGATATTATCCTGAGCCGTGCCGAAGATGTGCTCGAAGCCCTGGCGCCGCTGCCACTCCTCGCTGAGCCGCAAGCCCAACGTGTGGCGCCCCACTGTCGACAGCCATCCCGCCGTGGCGTCCTGCCGATGCAGCCGCAGCGTGGCGAGAGGCAGCTGGTTGAGCGAAGAGATAATCTTCTCAATCTCTGTAAACTCATAGCCCGCCTGGGCGAAGGCTCCACGCTGGCTGTCGCGTCGCTGGCGGTAGCTGAGCATGCCCCCTAAAGAGTGGCCTTGGTAGTAGGTAGAGGTGTTGGCTCCCCTGAAACGGTAGTAGTCGTTGCCCATGCCCGTGAGGTGATAGATGGTGGGCATGCTCACCTCGTTGTAGAGTTTCACCTCGTTGGTCTGCTTGTAGCGTCGGGCGCTCACAGCCATGCCCATGACGCCGGTGCCCACCTGGGTCGAGACGCCCACCCGAGCCATCAGGTTGCCCGAGAGGTTCTTGGGGCGTGGGTCGCGGGTGCGGAACTCCATCCGGGCGGTGTATTCGCCCTCGGCAGCGATGTTCCATCGGCCCAAAGGATAGGAGAAGCCACCCATAAAGTGGTAATACTCACCATGCGTGTTGCCTCCCACGGTGTCGGCCATCAGGTAGGGGTAGAGCAGCTGGTAGTCTGTGGTCTCGCTGAAGTGTACGTTGCGCGTGGTGCCGTTGCGATAAGCCGCATTGCCCCACAGCGTGGCTTTGCCCTTGTGCAGATAGGCGTCGATGCAGCCGTAACCCGTGCTGCTGCCCGTGCCGTCTTCGAGTCGCGCGGGGCGTGAAGCCTTGCTGTAGTCCATGCCTGCCTGCAGCCTGTTGATAGAGGCACTGTAGCGGTAGCTCTGCATGGCTGGGTTGAGGTAGAGCTCGGCACCGAAATCGGCCGACGGCATCTGCGTCTGCCACATACGTGCCGACAGCGAGGTGTGGGAGCTGTCATTCTGCTGCGCCGTGAGGGTGACGGGCGCTGCCATGAGCATGGCTGTGGCAAGGAGCGCCGTCAGGGAGGTGGTAGAGGTATCGTGTTTCATCTTCTACTGCTTGGGAGTTATGCCATCATAGGTCACTGTGGTCGCCTTGGTACCGGCGGCGTCGATGGCGGTATGCTGCAGCTCGACGATAGAGGGTATGCACTCGGTGTTGAAGTCCTCGGTCGAGTTGTTGGTATCCTGCAGGTGCATGGTGCCGTCGGCGTTGAGATACTGGAGCTTCCGGCGCACGCTGCGGAAGTATCGGGTCTCGTCCTTGTCAATCTTGCCGCAGTGGGTCCAGCCTGCGTCGACCGACGGGGGCAGGATATTCCACAGGCGCTTGGCCTCGATGCTGCAGTTGACCCCGTCGACAATCCACGCGTTGGGCATCTTGTACGCATCCTGCTGCATGGGGAACGTGCCGGCAGGCAGATACATCGTATAATAATAGGTGTACTTGTAGTCCTTAAGGTACTGCGCCTTGTCGATAGGAATACGCGCCAGGGCGTAGGAGGTAAATCCTCGGTTGTGCAACACGTAGAACGACTCGGTATAACAATACCACTTGTCGAGATTGGGCACCGTCTCGCTGTCGATGTCCATGTGTTCGGGGTGGGTGGAAATGTCGTACCACTCAAAGTCGGCGGCGCTCAGGTCAAAGGAGTTGGGGTTGGCGTTGCGGTGGTCTATGCCCGTGTCGCAGAGCAGCAGCGAGTGGCCAGGCTGCACGGGGTGGTCGGTACCGCTGCCGGGTATCACGTAGAGCGACCAGATGGTCATGGTGTCCTTGCGTATGTCGGGGGTGTACTCGAAATACTGGGTAGACTTGAACTTCGACTCGCAGAAAGCCAGTCCGTCGGCATAGAGCACGTGGTCGGTGTTGTTGTAAATCTTGATGTAGCTGTCGCCATAATACTGCAGTCCAGAACTGCGCAGCGTGCCGGCGAAGAATATCTCCTCGATGATGAAGTCGTCGTTGTCGGCCGACAGAAACGTCTCTATCTGCACCTGTCGGCTGCTCCCGGTAATCTGTACGTTCTCAGCCTTGCCGGTAAGTCGGCCTTTGGCCTGCGCCGTCTCGTCGTTGGCGTTGTGGGCGGTATAGGTGATGTCGGCAGAGTAGACCATATCGTAGAGCCCCTCGGCGAGGGTGATGTCCTCGGTCGACGACAGGGTGGTGATGACGCCGGTGGTGAGGTTGGTAATCTTTATCTGCTGGCTGTTGATTTGCATGCCGCTTATCCCCACGGGCGGCGTAACGGCAATCTGCGTGGCGGTGTGGCGGGTGCTGCCTGTCTCCAGGTCGGAGCATGCTGCCAGCACGCTCAGCGCCATGATGTAGAGTATAAGTCTTGTCTTCATATTCCTGTTTGCTGTTAGGGTTGTCTGTTATAGGCTCAAGCCCGCCTCGACTCCGAAGTAGGGCGAGGCATTGCGCCTGATGGTGCGCCCATTGGCGGTGTAGTCGGGCAGATAGTCCAATATCTTGTTGGCGAAGAACGACAGGCGCATCATGCGGCCTATCTCCTTGGTCACCTTCAGATTGACGATGGCCGACATGGGCACCGTGAACGGTCGGAATTGGTCGGCGTTGTAGTTGCGGGTGAGCTGGGCGAGTCGGGGGTCGTTGAGGCTCTCCGTGGTGTAGGGATGCAGTTGGCCGTCGCTGGCTGCGATGTAAGCCATGGGCGTGCCGTTTTTCCACATCTGGCGGGTGTGTATCATCCACATGCACTGCACCGAGGTGGTGAATATCAGCCGCCACTCGGGTATCTGCGTATCAAAGGTCACATTGGTGTTGACGCGGTCGTTGAGCCTTCCGTCGTTCCAGTCGTAAAGTCCCACATACTGCTCGCGCACCGGCTGGTTGTCTATCACTGTGCTCACGGCGTCGAACATGGGTTGGCTGTTGGTGTAGAGCGTACGAAACCACGCTCCGGTGACATTGATACGGGTGCGCAGAGCGTGGATGCGCTGCGAGGTGAAGGCCAGTTCTATGCCCTGCTTCACCAGTCGGCTGCCGTTGCCCGCCTTCTGATAGCCGTCGAGCACCTGCCGCTCTGTGTAGGGCAGCGAGTGATAGTCGCGGCCTGCCTGCATCTGGCTCACATCGTAAGCCCTGTAGGCATAGGAACCATAGATGGCGGCATATCTGAACCCGTCGTTCATCGTCTCCCTGAAATAGTCTATCGACAGCGTATTGTCGTGCCAGTCGAGGTCTACTCTCACCTCCCACTTGTGGTTGCGGGCGGGAGAGAGGTGGTAGTTGGTGGGGTCCTGGATGTAGGTGTGTACCACAAAACGGCTATTCTGTGCCGGCGAAGACGCGTCGTAATACGCCAGAGATATGAAATTGCTGTAGTAACGGTCGGGGTAAAGATAGTTGAGGGTAGGCATCTTGGTGGTGATGCCATATCCGGCGTTGAGGGAGATGGTCATAGGTTCGCCGCCCACCGTCAGCTTGGGCAGATGCCAGCCCATATTGATGCGCGGGTCGGCATATATGCGTCCGCTCATGTCGTATCGGCTGGCCAGCCCAGGCATCATTGCCAACCGCAGTCCTGCCATGAGGTCTATGGTGCTCCTGCCCAGACTCCAGCGCATCTGCTCTTCGCCGAAGGCAGACAGATTCTGCAGCGAAGGGATGTCCTTGTATCGGCGCGGGCGTGAACTCCATCCCGTGACGCTCAGCGGGCGGTGCATGTCGTAGACCTGTCCGCGCCCGAAGTTCTTGGCGATGTCCCAGTTGAGGCCCAACTTGAGGGTGTGGGTGGCTCTGCCGGTCTTGAAGCCCATCACCCCTTTGGCCTTGACATACGCGCTGAACGGTTTGCCGTCGCAGAGATAGTGGGCGACATACTCGGCAAAGACCGCCTGGGCTTCGTTCTCACCGTCGGTCCATGACAGCGGCACTATGCCATAACGCTGCGGAGCCACGAGGCGTGTCTGTCGGAGCCGATCGGTCTGAAGGCTCACCATAGAGTTGACTGCCACTTCGCTCCACACCGACTTGCGGGGTTTCAGCATGAAGTTGTTGGTCATCGCGATGCGGTTGTACGATGAGCGGTATTCGTCTATGTGTCCGTAGTTGAGGTCGGGGTCGGCCTTGGCATTGTCAAACGATCCCTGATAGTCCAGCGCCGAGTTCCAACTCCATGAGTATGCCTTCCTGTCGGCCTTGAGGGTGTATCTCAGTGACGCCGTCAGACGCTTGTAGTTCTCCAGGTTGTCTGTAGGGTCGGTCTTGGAGTCGAGGTAGCCTAAGTCCATGTTGAGAAGCGACGTTCCCCGCCGGTTGAGGTTGACTCCCTTGCCAGCCGAGAAGAGCTTGCTGTAGCCATCGGCCTTGAAGCGCACCGTCAGCGGCATGGCGCGTCGTATCTTGCGTATGCTGACCAGTCCGCTGGTGAGGTTGCCATACTCTGCAGAGGGTATTCCGCGCATCACCTCTACGCTCTCGATGTCGTCGGTGGAGATGGCGCGCATGTCTACACCACTGTTGGTGATGTTGCGGCTTCCCTCTGCCGATGACGACGAGGTGGAAGACTGCGTGCCGCCCAAGGGCGAGTATTGGAGGTTGGCATCGGTCATCAGCGGCACGCCGTCGATGACAAACTGGGTGCCCAGCGAGGTGATGGAGTAGTTGTTGCTTCTCGTCTCCGAACCATAGGCGCCCATCGTGCCGGTCTCGCGCAGCGTGATGAGATTGGCCTGACCCATGTTGGGGTCCTTGGCATATCCGCCGGGCAACAGCTCCATCAGGTCGGCTATGCTGTTGGGCTGGAGATGTCTCATGGCGTCGCGCCCGATGACCGATGAGGTCGTCTGTCCCTGTCCGGTGCGCGCCGTCACGATCACCTCGCCCAGGGTACTCACGTCCTCAGTCATCCTGTAGATGCCCTGTCGGTTGGCGGTCACGGTGAGCGTCTTATACCCTAAAATGGTGATGCGTATCTTCGTGCCCACCATCCGCTGGGGAAGTTCAAACCGTCCGTTGGCGTCGGTGAAGGTCTGCCATTTACCCTGCGCCACAGTGGTCATCACCGCCCCCGCCAAGGGATCGCCCGAGCGGCTGTCGATGATGACCGACGCTACATTCTGCGCCCATGTCAGGGTGGCGCACATCATCCATAATAGCAGCGTGGAGTATATTCTCATGCTTGTCTTAACCTCTAATAATCAACTAAATGCAAAGTTATTGCAATCAGAAGGCTGCGGCAATACCCAAAAATAGGTATTTACATCGCCTCGTCCATCGTGCTGGGAAGCAGGGGTATCAGGTCGGTCGGCATGACCATTAAGCAAGCAAGAGAATATGGATAGGAATGGCGACTTTTTATAAAACATTTGGTAACTATATACTTTTACCCCCCCCCGAAAGGTATATAGTTACCAAAAACAATGGCAATGATATGGATGTTTAGCCAATAATAATGGCAACAATATTGCTGTTGGCACAAAAATATTGAAATTACCAATTTTTACAAAAAACTATATCCCGAGCTCTGGTTATACTTAGGTTTAATGCAATGTTCATGAAAATGCGAACTTTGTATTTGCTAAATTGTAGATTCGTTAATAAAAAACAGTCCAAAGTGGTTGTTTAGGTGATATTTTGTTATAATTTTTATAAATTATAAGCATTAGTGTGTTTTTTTTGATAGACATGTCGTTGATTTTACAAAAAAATGATAACTTTACACCTTAATTCCGCAACTAAGTGCATAGTTTGTTGTTAA
>ULPR01019322.1_pt1 | contig 18182 bp, 16 predicted proteins | sample 1953681 | NCBI WGS metagenome assembly ULPR01 (sample SAMEA4835634, study PRJEB28245) | human gut metagenome | biome: gut microbiome; material: fecal sample | place: Denmark | collected 2008 | reverse complement strand
GCCAGCCGCTCCGCAGAGTTTCTGGCCAACACCGTCACCTGCATGTCGCCGAGCAAGGCGTTCAACATCGCCGGACTGCAGATAGCCAACATCGTTGCGGCCGACCCGGATGTGCGCCGTCGGATCGACCGCGCCATCAATGACAACGAAGTGTGCGACGTCAATCCGTTCGGTGTCGAGGCCCTCATCGCTGCATATAATAAAGGTGAGGAGTGGCTCGACGCGCTGCTGGAATATCTCCACGCCAACTACTGCTTCCTGACGGAGTTCTTCGCCACCCGCATGCCGCAGCTCACCGTCACCCGGCTCGAAGGGACATATCTCGTCTGGGTCGACTGCCGCCGGCTGGGTCTCACGTCCGAAGAACTCTGCCGCCGTCTGCTCGACGAACAGCATCTGTGGCTCAACGAGGGTACGATGTACGGCGCGGCCGGCGAAGGTTTCGTCCGCATCAACATCGCTTGCCCGCGCAGCCGGCTCGAAGAAGCGCTGGAGCGGATGAGCCGGTTTGTCGCGCAGATGGGGTAGTAACTCCACGCTGTGGCATGAGAGTGGTTACATGTCCCTACAAAGGATATGTAACCATTTCGTTACCGTCCCGTGGCTGCCCAACCCCTCTGCTGTCTGATTCCGCCGTAACGCCTGAATGGACAAAATGTTATTCATCACTGGCCGTACGTCGGCAAATCAGAGCGCTTCGTCGCTGTTGCAACCCGTTTCTGTCGTACGGTGGTGACATATTGAAAGGACGGAAAACCATGTAGAACACAATCCTTAGAGAAAAATAATGGTGAAATTAATGCGCGGAAAGTTTGTCCCTTACATATTTTATTCATATATTTGCACAAACATCCTGCTCCGCAGTCAATGACCTGACGATGAAAGAAAAGCAAGGGATGTGAAGGAAACTACTAATCGGAAAAAACCGGCTTACCAATGAAATACATAGCGTTGCCAGATGAGAGAGGAGTGAGGCGGCTCTCGTTCTATCTTGCCATGGAAGAATATGTGGCGAGACATGTCAACGAGCGTGACTGCTTCTTCATGTGGCAGGTCGAGCCGAGCGTTATCTTCGGGCGCAACCAGCTTATCGAGAACGAGGTGAACCTCGACTTCTGCCGTCAGCGCGGCATCATGACTTATCGCAGGAAGAGCGGCGGCGGATGTGTCTATGCCGATATGAAGAACATCATGTTCTCATATATAACAGGTGAGGAGAACGTCGGCTTCACGTTCAACAGATATATAAATATGGTGGCGCTGGTGCTGGCCCGGCTGGGCGTCGACGCACGGACGAGCGGACGCAACGACATACTGATCGGCGACCGGAAGGTTTCCGGCAATGCCTTCTACAGACTCCCCGGACGAAGTATCGTCCACGGCACGATGCTCTATGACACCGACATGGAGAACATGGTGGGCAGCATCACGCCCACGGGTGAGAAACTGTTGAGCAAGGGAGTGGAGAGCGTGCGCCAGCGGATAGCCCTGCTGAAGGACTATGTGGACATTGACATCGAGGAATTCAAGCGTTTTGTGAGAGAGAATCTTTGTGACGGCGTGATGACGCTCACCAAGGATGATGTCATGGCGATTGAAACTCTGGAGAAAGAATATCTCTCGCCGGAATTCATCTACGGCAACAACCCGAGCTATACAGTGGTGCGCCGCAGGCGTATTGAGGGCGTCGGAGAGATAGAGGTGCGTGTGGAACTGAAGAACGGTGTGATTAAGGGCCTCAATCTCGTCGGCGACTACCTCCTGACCGGCGACCTCGACGGCGACGTTGTGTCACGGTTGCGCAACGTTCCCCTGACCCGCGAGGCTGTCATGGCGGCTCTGCCCGGGCGCATGGAGGATGTGATCATGAACCTCAGCCGTGACCAGCTGGCAAGTCTGCTGCTCGGCGGGGAGGATGGTGAGGTTGAAGGTTCTGCAAGTTGAAGGCCGAATGTTGAAAGCCGTGTGGCGACTGGTGAGTTTATCATGGTAATCATACCTCTTCACTCTTCACTCATCACTCTAACCTCTTACCTAATTATAATGTGGAAACAGAAAATCATCACTATATGGAAAACAAGAGAACCTGTCTTTACGACAAGCATGTGGCTCAGGGAGCCATGATAAGCCCGTTCGGCGGCTTCGATATGCCGATACAGTATACCGATATCAAGGACGAACACAATGCCGTGCGTCAGGCGTGCGGTGTGTTCGACGTTTCCCACATGGGTGAGGTCGTCGTGCGCGGCCGTGACGCCGAACGCTATGTCAACCACATCTTTACCAACGACGTGGCCGGCATACCGGCGGGAAAGATTCTCTATGGAATGATGTGCAATCCGGATGGAGGCACCGTCGACGACATGCTGGTCTATAAGATGGGCGACAACGACTTCTTCATCGTCATCAACGCCGCCAACATAGAAAAGGATTGGGAGTGGATGACGGGCAATACCAAAGGCTATAACATCGACATAAGGAACGTCTCCGACTTCTACGGACAGATTGCCGTACAGGGACCGGAGGCCGAAGCCGTGGTCGAAGAAGTGCTCGGAATGAAGTGTTCCGACCTCGTTTTCTATACGTCAAAGATGATAGAGAACAGAAACGCCGACTCTATAATAGTCAGCCGGACGGGATACACCGGTGAGGACGGATTTGAAATATACGGCTCTCATTACTTTATACGCAACCAGTGGGACAAGCTGATGGAGAGCGGACGGTGCAAGCCATGCGGATTGGGATGTCGCGACACGTTGCGCTTCGAGGCCGGACTTCCGCTCTACGGTGACGAACTGGCGGACGATATAACTCCGTTGGAGGCCGGACTTGGCATCTTCGTTAAGCTCGACAAGGAGGAATTCATCGGACGTGAGGCCCTGCTACGGCAGAAAGAGGAGGGACTCAAACGCCGCATCGTCGGCATAGAACTGGCCGACCGGGCTATCCCACGTCACGGATATGACGTGATCAAGGACGGCGAAAAGGTCGGTGAGGTTACCACCGGATACCATAGCATATCCACGGACAAGAGTGTCTGCATGGCAATAGTGGATGCACCATACGCCAAACTGGGCACCGAAGTGGAGATACGGATACGCAAGAAGACGTTCCCCGGCACAGTGGTGAAGAAGATTTTCTATGAGAAGAAGTATAAGAAGTGATTCGGAAGTATGATAGTAATGATGTGGAAGCATGATAACGGAGTGTTGAGAACAATACTGAAGTATAAACATAAAAAAGAAAAACGATATGGCAAAGGTTATTGAAGGACTCTATTATTCAGAGTCACATGAGTATGTGAGAGTGGACGGAAACATCGGTTACGTCGGCATTACCGACTATGCGCAGCACGCGCTCGGCAATGTGGTGTATGTGGACATGCCCGAAGTGGACGATGAGGTTGCGGCAGGCGAGGAGTTCGGTGCCGTTGAGAGCGTGAAGGCGGCTAGCGACCTAAACTCGCCCGTGAGCGGAACGGTTGTCGAAATCAATGAGGAGCTCGACGAAAAGCCCGAACTGCTCAATCAGGATGCCTTCGGAAACTGGATTATCAAGGTCGAGATGACGGACTTGTCGGAGCTTGACGGCCTGATGGATGCCGCCGCATACGGTGAGTTCTGCAAGGAGTGAGATGCCGGGAGGCAATCCGCAATTATGTTGGCATACCGTTATGGTATCTGTAACCCGTAATAATAGAATTGTTATGGCATATAAATATTTTCCTCATACCGAGGCGGACCTGCAGGAAATGTTCGCCAAGGTAGGCGTGAAGTCGCTTGACGACCTTTACGCCGAGGTGCCGGAGAGCATCCGTTTCCGTGGCGACTACGACCTGCCGGAGGCTAAGAGCGAGATGGAGGTGCGCCGGTTGTTCGCCGGTTTGGGCAAAGAGAACAAGCTGCTGACGTGCTTCGCCGGTGCGGGAGTGTACGACCACTACACTCCGGCCGCCGTTCCGAACATCATCAGCCGCTCTGAGTTCCTCACGTCATACACGCCTTATCAGGCTGAAATATCACAGGGAACGCTCCATTACATATTTGAATATCAGTCGATGATGGCCGAACTGACGGGCATGGACATCGCCAATGCCTCGATGTATGACGGCACGACGGCCACGGCAGAGGCAGTGCTGATGGCCGCCGCAGCTTCGAAGAAGTGCAACAAGGTGCTCGTCTCGTCAACGGTAGACCCGAAGACGCTCGCCGTGGTGCGGACGTATGCCCGTTTCCACGGTGTGGAGATAGAGATGATTGACGCCTGTGACGGCGCTACAGACCGCGAAGACCTCAGCAGGAGGCTGGCCGCGGGCGGCGTTGCCGGTGTTCTTGTGCAACAGCCGAACTTCTACGGCATTGTGGAAGACTACTCCGGCGTTGCCGATGCCGTCCATTCAGCGAAGGCATTGCTGATAATGAACGCCGTGGCGGCCGACCTCGCCGTGCTGAAAACGCCGGGAGAGTGGGGCGCTGACATTGCCGTGGGCGACGGACAGAGCCTCGGAATACCGATGTCGTTCGGCGGACCGTATGTCGGTTATATGTGTTGCACGGAGAAACTGATACGCAAAATGCCGGGACGCATCGTCGGATCGACGCGCGACAACCGCGGACAGCGGGCTTTCGTGCTCACCCTTCAGGCCCGCGAGCAGCACATCCGCCGCGAGAAAGCAACGTCGAACATCTGTTCCAACCAGAGTCTGATGGCGCTTTTTGTCACTGTCTATATGTCGCTCATGGGGCGCAAGGGACTCCGTGAGGCTGCCGAACAGTCGTACGCCGGTGCCCACTATCTTTGCGACCGTCTTCTTGCGACCGGTCATTTCACCCTTGCTTTCGACCGTCCGTTCTTCAACGAGTTCTGCGTGAGGTATGACGGTGACGTCGATGAGCTTCAGCGCCGCTTCATTGAGGCCGGAATTCTGGGTGGAGTGAAAGTCGCGGACGACACGCTGATGTTCGCCGTGACGGAGAAGAGAACGAAAGAGGAAATCGACAAACTTATAGAAACCATCTGACTATGAACAACAGACTATACGGCAATCTTATTTTTGAACTCTCGCAGGAGGGGCGTTGCGGCTATTCGCTGCCCGAAAACCGTTTCGGCAGCTATGAAGTGCCGGCGGAGTTGCGCCGTGGAGAAGAGCCGCAACTGCCGGAGTGTGATGAGATGACGGTGGTGAGACACTACACCAACCACAGCGCCAACAACTTCGGAGTGAACAACGGCTTCTATCCTTTAGGCAGCTGCACGATGAAATATAATCCGATTATCAACGAGGAGATAGCCGCCATGCCGGAGTTTGCCGGTCTCCATCCGGCGCAACCGGACGACACATGCCGCGGTGCGATTGACGTGATGGCCGGACTGGAGCGTTCGCTCTGCGCCCTGACGGGCCTGAGCCGTTTCACGCTTGCTCCGTTTGCCGGTGCCCACGGCGAGCTGACGGGTCTGATGATTATCCGTCAGTATCACGAAGACCGTGGCGACACGAAGCGAACGAAGGTCATTGTGCCCGACTCGGCCCACGGAACCAATCCCGCTTCGGCGGCCGTGTGCGGTCTCGACGTGGTGGAAGTGAAGAGCCGACCGGACGGCACGGTGGATGTCGACGACCTGCGCGGTCTGCTTGACGACACCGTAGCAGCAATGATGATGACCAATCCCAACACGCTCGGCCTCTTCGAACGTAGTATTCCCGAGATTGCGGCGCTCGTTCATGACTGCGGCGCGCTGATGTATTACGACGGAGCTAACCTCAACCCGATGCTCGGCGCATGCCGTCCGGGCGACATGGGCTTCGACGTGATGCACATCAATCTTCACAAGACATTCTCAACGCCACATGGCGGAGGAGGTCCCGGTGCCGGTCCGGTGGGAGTTCGCAAGGGCATGGAGGACATTGTGGAGCGGCTCAGCAATGTTCCAGCACAGGACGGCGCGGCCGATTCGGATGCGCCGCTGAAGGTCGGAGCATGGCACGGCAACTTCGCAGTATTGCTGCGGGCCTACGCCTATATCCTCACTCTCGGCCGGGAGAACATCCGAATGGTCGGTCCGCTGGCCACGCTTAATGCCAATTACATCAAAGAATCGCTCAAAGACGTCTACGCTCTGCCCATTGACGGATTGTGCAAGCATGAGTTTGTCTTCGACGGACTGCGCGACAAGTCGACCGGAGTCACGACGATGGATGTAGCCAAGCGTCTGCTTGACTACGGCTATCATGCCCCGACAATCTATTTCCCGCTGCTCTTCCACGAGTCGCTCATGATTGAGCCGACGGAAAACGAGAGCAAGGAGACCATCGACGGATTCATCGCAGTCATGCGCCGCATCGCCGAAGAGGCGGTCGAGAAGCCGGACGAGGTGAAGAGCGCTCCCCACAACACGCCCATCGGACGTGTCGACGATGTTCTGGCAGCCAAGCATCCCGTGGTCACATACAGGCAGATGGCGGCAGAAAAGGCTACCGGAGACTAATCGGAGTGAGTCAACGAAAAGAATAAAGCTATGTCAATCCAGCAGAGACGCGAAGACATGGAGGTACGTCACAGTGACCTCTGAGTCTTCGCGTCTCTGCTTTTTTGTGCCTAAGACATGAACATACAGTGATTCATGCGCGCACATTTTGTGCTTTGGATGCGTAAACATTGTGCTTCAGGCACGCATACACAAATCAACATATACGTTATGAAAACAGATCTCATCATCATCGGCAGCGGCCCGGGTGGCTATCGTGCCGCCGAATATGCCGCCGTGCATGGGCTCGGGGTTGTCATCATCGACGAACGCGAAGCTGGAGGAACATGTCTCAACCGCGGTTGCATACCGACGAAGGCGCTCTGCCGCCATGCCGAAATAATCGATACATTGCGCGAAGCCTCTGCCTTGGGGCTTTCCGACCTTAGTTACACCATTGATTTTCCGCGTATCAGGGAGCGTCAGCAGCAGATCGTCAGCCAGCTGCGCGGCGGCGTTGAGCAGATTCTCGCCAAACCGGGCATAACAATGAAGCGCGGACATGCCACATTCCGCGGCCCGCGGACGGTGGCAGTCGGCGATGAAGAATACGAAGCCGACAATATTATCATTGCCACGGGAGCACGGCCCAAGATGATTCCCGCTTGTGCGGGACTATCGAGGAGTGAGGAGTGTGGAGTGAGGAGTGAGAATAGTCCTGTTGATAAGAGTAATCTCACTCCTCCCTCTACACTCCTTCCTCCACGAGAACCCCGAACCTCCATCCTCACCTCCGACGAACTGCTTGCCATCGACCGCGTTCCCGCCCGGTTGTGCATTGTCGGGGCCGGTGTGATAGGCATGGAGTTCGCCTCTATCTTCAATAGCTTGGGCAGCGAGGTGACGGTCGTGGAATATATGAAAGAATGTCTTCCGGCGATAGACAGCGACATCGCCGGCCGTCTGCGCAAGAGTCTGGCGCGCAAAGGCATAACGTTCTTCATGCAGTCGGCCGTGACGGAGATTGCTGAAGGCCGCGTCGTGTTCGAGCGCAAGGGCAAGCCGCAGACCGTTGAGGCCGACACGATACTCGTCGCCACAGGCCGGCGACCGAATGTCGAGGGACTCGGCCTCGAAGCAGCCGGTGTGGAATATGACGCAAAGGGGATAAAGACCGACGACCGCATGCAGACCAACGTGGCGGGAATCTATGCCATCGGTGACGTCAACGGCCGCTGTATGCTGGCCCACGCAGCGACGATGCAGGGCATACATGCCGTTAACACTATCCTCGGACGCCATGACGACATACGTCTTGACATCATGCCGTCGGCCATCTTCACCCATTCCGAAGCCGCCGGCGTGGGAATGAGCGAGGACCAGTGTAAGGCGCAGGGCATCGACTACACCTGCCGCAAGGCTTACCACCGCGCCAACGGCAAGTCTCTGACGATGGGCGAGACCGACGGAATGGTCAAACTGATTGCCGACGCCGACGGCCGCATCATCGGATGTCATGCCTACGGCCCCCATTCGGCCGATATGGTTCAGGAAATCAGCGCGCTGATGTGTCGCGAGACAACCGTCGCCCAACTCCGCGACATGGTCCACATCCACCCGACGGTGGGCGAGATGCTGCAGGAAGCGGCAATGGTGTGGGTTTAGTTTTCGTGTATTTCGAGGAGTGTGGAGTGAGGATAGTCCTGTTGATAAGAGTAATCTCACTCCTCTCTCCACATTCCTCCCTCCTCGAAATACATTCCACCCTCCTCGAAATCCCATCTTTATATATTATCGAGCGCCTGACTGATGTCGGCGATGAGGTCGTCGACGTGTTCCGTTCCGATGCTGAGCCGGATGGTCGACGGAAGGATGTTCTGTTGGGCGAGTTCCTCGGGCGAGAGCTGTGAGTGAGTTGTGGTGGCGGGGTGGATGACGAGGCTCTTCACGTCGGCCACGTTGGCCAGCAGCGAGAATATTTCGAGATTGTCGATGAAAGCCCACGCCTCTTTCTCGCCGCCGCGTATGTCGAAAGTGAAGATGGAGCCGCCGCCCGCGGGGAACAGTTTCGTGTAAAGTCCGTGGTCGGGATGCGTCGTAAGCTGCGGATGGTTCACCCGGGCCACCTTGGGATGGGCGGCGAGGAAATCGACGACGCGGCGCGTGTTGTAGGCATGGCGCTCCACGCGCAGACTCAGCGTCTCCAGTCCCTGAAGCAGAATCCACGCGTTGAAGGGAGAAATGGCGGCTCCCGTGTCACGCAGGATGACGGCGCGTATGCGTGTGACGAAGGCGGCGCGGCCGGCTACGTCGGCAAATACGGCACCGTGGTAGCTCGGGTCGGGCTGGGCCAGCGTGGGATATTTCGCGGCATTGGCCTTCCAGTCGAAGCGTCCGGCGTCGACGATTATTCCGCCGAGGCTCGACCCGTGGCCGCCGATGAACTTCGTGGCCGAGTGGACGACGACGTCGGCGCCGTGTTCGATGGGTCGGATGAGATAGGGCGTGCCGAAGGTGTTGTCGACAATCACGATGGTGTTGTGGCGGTGGGCAATTTCTGCAATGCGGTCGATGTCGGTCACGTTGGCATTGGGATTGCCGAATGTCTCGATGATGATGGCTTTTGTGTTTGGACGGAACGCCGCGTCGATGGCCTCGAAGTCGGCGGGATTGACGATTGTGTGGCCGACGCCCTGAGTGCTGAGCGTGTGGGCGATGAGATTGTACGTGCCGCCGTAGAGATTGTCGGCCGCGATGATATGGTCGCCGGCCTGTGCGACATTCTGCAGGGCGTAGGTGATGGCGGCCGCTCCGCTGGCAACGGCCAGTCCGGCGACACCGCCTTCAAGTGCCGCCACGCGGTCTTCGAGCACACCCTGAGTGGAGTTGGTCAACCGGCCGTAGATGTTTCCGGCGTCGCGCAGACCGAAACGGTCGGCCGCGTGCTGCGAGTTGCGGAAGACATACGACGTCGTCTGATATATCGGTACGGCTCTTGCATCTGTCGCCGGGTCCGGATTTTCCTGTCCTACGTGGAGCTGAAGGGTCTCAAAATGGAGCTTGCTGAGTGATTCTTTCTTCATAACGCTGTTCTTTTATGCTTCTGTTCTTTTTCTGTCATGTTTCTGCTGCAAAGGTAATAATGTGGGAAAGATATTCCATGGTTTTCGCTGTATTCGGAAAATATCACTATATTTGCACCGTCTTACAGTAATGATATTCTAAAAACAGCATTGAAACATGAACGAAACAGAATCACTCGACCGCACGGACCTGCTCATTCTTGACGCGCTGCAGCACAATGCGCGCATGACCAACAAGGAGCTTGCCGCCCAGGTTCACCTGTCGCCCACGCCGGTCTTCGAACGCTGGAAACGCCTCGAACGCGAGGGCTATATAAAGAAATATATCGCCGTGCTTGACGCCGACAAGCTCAACCGCGGCTTCGTCGTTTTCTGCTGCGTGAAGCTGAGCCGGCTGAACACGGACACGGCAAACGACTTCACCACCCGCGTCATGGCGATGCCCGAGGTCACGGAGTGCTACAACATCTCCGGCCACTTCGACTACATGCTCAAACTCCATTCTTTCGACATGAAGCAGTATCAGCGCTTCCTGATAGATGTGCTCGGAAAGATTGAGAGCGTGGCCTCGATAGAGAGTACGTTCGTGATGGAGGAAGTGAAGCATGAGTATGGTGTTGGGGTAGTGGGGTAGGACGCGTAATGTTTTTTCCGAATTTAAAGCCGTCAGGAGCAGGGACTTTCTGAAAAAAATCCGCCACGGCTTCAAATAATCGAAATATGACGTCCGTTATTTTCCGGTTATTTATTCATTATATATCCGCTCTTTTCTTAACATCCTTATTCTCAGCTGTTTATGTAAGGCGGTATCTCGGTTGACTTCCTCCGAAGCCGAAAAAGCCTTGCCGTAAGGGCCTCCCGAGGTTGCAACGGGGCCCTTACGGCGTTCTGGCGGCGGCCCCGTTGCAACCTCATAAGGCCGCTATTGCGACTCCGGGAGGCCCTTACGGCAGAAAAACGGGGTCGTTTTCGGCCTTCAAAAAAATCAAAAATCTTCGTTGTAGAAACGCCATAAGGCCCTCCCGGGGACGTGACGGCGTCAGAAAGTGACGTTCTTGGGTCGTCGGACAGGCCGGAAAGTGCCGAAAACGGGTTAAAAATGAGCAAAAACAAACTTTTTTTTGAGGCAGTTTTGTAAGATAATATGATAAAGAAAACATGTTTGGAAATGGAGTGGGTTTGTGTCATTTTGGCATAAAAGTCTAATTTTCTTTTATTTATGGCGTTTTGTGTTTCAGAAAGATGAAGCCGGCAAGCATACGTTGGAACTGAATATCATAAACAGTCAGACCCAGGAAGCGGTCATTACTCCAATAAAGGCCGAAACGCCGCCGTTGGAGTCCCAAGGTGAATTTGTATATCTGAATTTCGTCACCAACATTAATAATGCGCTGTTCAAGACGGAAGGTCTTTACAATGTGGTTATGAAGGTTGACGACGTGGAGAAGATTACACATCTTAGAATAAACAAACAGTGACATAACGAATATCATATAATGTGATGGTCTGACGGGCGTAGATGGTCTCATCTCGCATATTCCACGAGTACGTCCCAGACGGCGATGATGTGGCAGAGGCTGCCGGCGAGCACGAAGAAATGGAAGACGGAGTGCATGAAACGGCGTTTGTTGAGGCTGTAGAAGATGGCGCCGGTTATGTAGCAGATGCCTTCGGCGATAATCCATGCGATGGCCGTCGTGCTCACGGTGTCGATGAGCGGGCGGAAAGCGACGAGGACCGACAGACCCATAGCCACGAAACAGACGGTCTCCACGTGGCTGTGGTCGCGGAGGTGGCGGAAGCTGACGATGGTTCCGGCGATGGCCGAGAGCCATACGAACGTGAAGAGGCTCCAGCCCCAGTAGCCCTGTTGGCGCAGGGCGACGAGCGTCAGCGGCGAGTAGCTGCCGGCGATGTGCCAGTAGATGGCGGCGTGGTCCCAGCGGCGCAGGCGTTCCTTCCACGGACTCCGGCGCGGCATGGCATGATAGAGTGTCGATGCGGCGTAGGAGCCGAGCATGCCGAAGAGATAGAGCGAGACCCCGAAGCGGGCCCACGGATTGTCACCGCGGGAGCAGATGATGAAGAAGATGACGCCGACGATGACGCCCATGACGATGCCCGAGGCGTGGGACCAGGCGTTCAGCTGTTCTTCGCGTTTGGTGTATCTTATTGCCATAATACTGCAAAGGTAAATATAAATCCCGAGAATAGACCTCCGGGAGGTCAAAGAATGGATTTATTCCGTAGCGGGAATGTGAGGAAAGGAGGCTGCCGGCTACGGTCGCGGATGGCTTCCTTGGGAGGGAGAAAACGCAATGAGGCTGTGTCAAAATGCAACGGAAGCGACTTGGTAGCGAAAAATATATCCCTACAAGTCGCTTCCGTCGCATTTTGACACACCCTCTCCTTTTCCTTGTAAACGCCTTTGCGTCTCTGCGTCTTTGCGTTTGAAGTGAGGCAGTCTGGAGTTATACGGCAATGTCGAGGTCCTCCAGACTCTCTCCTTCGACCTTCGATGCGGCCAGCTCGGCCTTTACCTCGGCAGCTTCCTTGGTCAGCTCGTCGGCTTTGGTGAAGTCGATGCCGTCGACGTTGGACAAGTCGACCGTGGCGTCGATGGGCAGTCCTTCTTCGGTGAATGTCTTCTGATATGCGGCCAGAGTGCTCTTATATGCCTTGAGCGACTTGTTGAGCTCCTTGATTTTCTTCATGTCGCCCGACGACAGGGCTAGTCCGGCCAGTGCTCCGGTCAGTCCGCCGGCCAGGGCCGCTTTCTTGTCCTTGCTGAGCAGACCGGCTGCCACACCGAGAGCGGCACCTCCGCCGACCTTTGCAAGTATGTTGCCGTAGGCTTTGAGGCGGGAGTTGATCATCTTCTGGGCCGTGTTGGCGTCACAGACCTTGTCGTTCTTGTCGAACACGAGATAGTGGGCGCGTATGGTTCCGTCGTCGTTGCGCAGTGTGTCGCCGTTTTCGGCAGTCTCATATACCTTCTTGACCGTGTAGTGGGGAGCGTCGTCAATCAGATACTCCTTGTTGATTTTAGTAGAATCTGTGGCAGATGACGTATTGTCTTGGGTGGCGTTGGTGTCACCAGTGAGGTTCGTTGTCACTTTGTCCAGTTCTTTTGTGCCTTTGTCGATGGCCCTTGTCGCCTTGTCAATGCCTTTCGACAGTTTTTTGAAAAAGCCCTGTGCCTGTACGTTTGACGTAGCCAAAGCCAGCACTGCGGCCATGGCGAGGCTTTTGAAAGTTTGTTTTTTCATTGTTGTTAAATGGTTTTAGAATAAAGAATATGTTCTATTTAGAGTACATTTTCAGTCTGAACTGCTTCTCCATATACGTTCCACGGGCCTGACGCTCCAGCTCGCCCCAACCAATATACTTGATTTTGACATCCTTGTCGGCCGTCGGGCGGAAGATGATTCCCGTCGGGAGGTGCTGACGGCTGAGCTCAATCTCGGACTTGCCCTGTGCGTCGGAGCGTCCCACTTGGACGTAGTCCTGCTTGTGGGCGTCGAGGTGCTTGCGGAACTTGCGGTCCGTCACGAATGTGAGGGATGAGATCTGGTCGGTACCGTAGTAGGCCCAAAGCTCCACGCCCGGCATTGGGTTGCCCTCGTGGAGCGTCTTCCACTCGACGACGGTGAAGCGATACATGAGCGGCATGTTCTCCATGACTTTCTGGAGGACTTCGATGCGCGAGGTGTAGAACTCGTCCGGGTTGAGGTTGTTGAGTATCTGAAGGTAGTTGATGGCCGCTCCGGCATAGCGCGCCACTTCCTGCTGCGTCGCCGTGCCGCCCTTCTTCAGCTCGTTATACTTCTTTATGGCCAGTACGGAATACTTGTTGTATTCGATGCACGAGTCGCAGTCGGAAATCATCTGGTTGATGGTCGGCTTCATGTTGAGCACGACGTCCTTAGCCATCAGGGCGTTCATGTAGGCCGCGCGGGCGTCCTCATACTTGCGCTGGGCGAAGAGCTTGCCGCCTTCGTTCATGAAGGCGTTGCACTCGGTGACGAAGACCTCTTTCTCGACGACCATCGGCAAGACGGCGTAGCACTTCTTCATGCGTGGTCCGAGGTTGCTGATGTCTATCGTCAGGTGGTTCGTCCCCTCACCGTAGATGTCGACATAGGTCAGCTCGGAGTAGAGAGCGGCGGCCTCGTTCTGGAGTCTGACCAACTCGTCGAGGCGGTCAAGGTCGGTGTCGGAGGCGTGGTCCATGTCCTGCTTGACTTTGTTGTCCAGCGCGGTGTGCTCCTCTGCCAGCGCTTCCATGTCCTTACGGACTTTCTGCAGCACGGCCAGCGGCACGATGACAGAGGTTATGGTCACGTTGTTGTCGGCTTTGCTGGTCTGCCGCGTTATCTTTGCCCCGAGCTTCGGAGAGCATGCCACCTGAAGATTGGCAATGGTTGTGGAGAACTCCAGTTCCGCCTCCGTGGCATTGAAGTGTACGTCTGTGGCTGTCGTCTGTTCGTCCTTTATGATAGGGTTGGCCACTCCCTCGACACGATAGGCTATCATGAAGTCGGGTTTCAGCGCCTGAACGAAATCTGTCTTGTCGATACTGCCGCGGCGGCTCACCTCAACCTTCGGACGATGGGTGTCTGTCGGCGACATGATGACATAGTATTCGTAGTCGCCGCGTTCGTTGCGGCCGTTCTGACGGATGGTCGGCCGTTCGCTGCTGCTCACCACATTGATGACGAGGTCCTTGTGGGGCGAGATGATGAGCAGTCCGTAGCCGCCGTCAAGGCTCTCGAACCGGTCGGCGTTGATGTCGCGGCTGCACGTGATGCGCTCCGTCTGCGCTGCCGCGGGAAGTGCCTTGAGTACAACCGCCAGCAGCGTGAGGAGTATTGTTATGAAACTTCTTGTCGTCTTCATAGGCAATGGTTGTCTTTTATTACAGGTCAAATCCTTCCAGCGTGGAGATGTTGTCGTCCGGCTTCTGCTTTACACCGCCGACGTTCTCCGGCTGCCATGTGCGGACGTGGATGATGGGGCTGCTGCCGTCCTTGGGGAATTCCCAAAGCAGGAAGAGGTAGCCCTCGTCGCTGTAGTTGCTCGATTTCCACTCCTGACGCAGACGCACACCGTATTTCGTCGGGTCTACGCGTGAGCGGGTAATGCCGGCGCAGCCTCCGTTCTGGTTGTCGTCACCGATCTGCGTGAACTTGACGTCAATCCACTTGTTGCGTGCGAAGGCACGGCGCAGATTGCTGATGTACTGCTGCTTGTTCTGCTTTGTATATTCGACCTTGGCCTTTGCCGGCTGCATCTCGGAGGGACGGGACATCACTACCTTACCTGTGATGATGAGAGCGTCGTCGCTGAACATCTGCTCGATGGTCTGGAGGTCCTTCTGGTTGTATGCCGTGCGGAAGCGCTCTACATATTGAAGGATGACCATCTGCTGCTCCTTCTCGACCACTGAGCCGCAGCGCTCCATGCTCTCGGAGGTCTGTGCGTCGAGCGCGAGGCGGAAGTCGGTGATGTTTCCCTGTGCATCAAACTCGACGACAGCTTCCTGATAGTTGCCCATGCCGAAGCCTTCGTCCTCGGGAGTGATGATGAGCGGGATGTGGCTGACCATCATCGTGCCGTTCTTGAACACCCATGCGCGGTCGACAACCTCTTCGTCGTCACAGTAGAAGGGTGTCACGGCCCAAAGACGGACGAGCGATTTCAGCGCGAAGTCGTCCATCGGGAAGCCGCGTGTGGTGAGCGTGGTCTTGGCTTTCTGGGCCCGGTTGATTTCCGTGAGCACCACACCGAGGTTCCTTTCGGCCATGGCGATTCCCGCCGGCCGCTCTGTCATCTCGTCTGTCAGCAGGGTTACTGTCACTGCCGCACATCTGCCGTTGCCTGTCAGCAGTAAGCTGAATAGTGCGGACAGAACGCATATCATTCTAATTTTCATCTTTTGTTTTTATGTTTAAACCTATTCTGTTTCTTCGTTACCTCTCAATAAGGATGGCTTGACACCGTTGTCGTGTTCGCTTGACATTGCTTTTGTCTGGACTTGGCATTGCAGCCAGATTGATTTGACATCGTTGTCGGCCCGTCCGTTCATTCCACTACCTCAAATCCGATGGCTCCGCATCCGCGATAGTTGGCCACGCCATCGCTCTGTCCGGTGGCGATGTTCATTCTCTGTGAGCCCGGTGTGAGCACCGCCACCACCTTTCCGGCAGTGTTGTAGATGGCCAGATAGCATGCGTCGGGGTTGGCCAGCTGGGCATAGCGGGCGTAGCTCTTGACGCGGCCCTGGTCCTTCATGGCCTTAATCTTCTCCGCAAGAGCGGCATATTCGGTGCATGCGGCAAGCTCGCGGACGGCATCCGGAACAATCAGCGATACCGAAGAACCCTGCTGCGGGGCTGCCGTGGGGTTGGGATTGGCTATCACCTGCGTGTTGTCGGCCGGCTGTATGTCGCTCTTCTTGACGTAGACGAATGACCGGTACATGTTTCCGCGCGGCAGGAGCATGGAAGTCCAGAGCTCGCGCTTGTTGTTAACGACGAACGTGGGGCTGTTCCTGAGCTTCTTCTGAGTGGCCGCCCACGCGTTGATTTCTTCGTGCAGCATCTCTTCGGCCAGGTCCTTGGCTTCGCTTTCCGTCGCTGCGGTGACCTCGGCATAGATATACTGGCTGCTCTTTTTGATGCTGTTGATCTGCTTCTTTGCATCTTCCACGTCGTCAGCATGGGCGTATGATGCGGTCAGCAGCATCAGTGCGGCTGTTAATATGGTTCTCGCTTTCATTTTCTTTTGTCGTTTTGGTCTGATTGAAAAAACTTCTCCGTCACGTTCTGCAACGGGATATAGACATACGCAGTGGCTTTCACGGCGGTGGCGGCGGTTTTCCCGGCGGCTTCATTGGAGCCTTTCAGGATGGCCGTGGGGAAGTCGATGCTGAGCACATGGTTGCACGCCATCTTCTCGTTGAGGGCAAACAGGGTTCCCGTGAGCCGCTCCCCGTCGTTGGTCTTGACGCCGAAATAGAGCCGGCAGCCTTCCGCCAGACAGTAGTTGACAAACTGCTGTACCGTCACGGCGACCTTGCTGCTCTTATATCCGTAGCGGTCGATGGTCAGGTCGAGCGGAATGGTGCGGTCATAACATCCCGTCAGCATGATGTTGGCCACGCTCTGACGTGGTTTCGAGGCGTCGGCCACGAGGCGTCGGCGTCCGCGATGTTCCGTCAGGTAGATGTCACCGCGTATCATTTCGCTCATGAACGTTCCGCCGTCGACTATCAGCAGCCCTTCCGAACGGGCCACTTTTGCGCTCTTCCAGTCGTTGATGATGTCGTCACCGTCCATTGGAATGATGCGCTGGAGGTCGCGCTCGAAGATTTCTTCCAGTTCGATGGCGTTGGCTCCGGAGAGCAGCTGGCAGTCGGCCGGGATGGTGATGCTGAGCGTCCGGGCGCCCGCCGTCCATTTCAGGCGGTACATCCGGCGTGTGATAGTCTCGATGGTGAAACTGGCATCGGTCGCCATCGTGTGGAGCATGCTGATGTCTCCGGCCGTCGTGACGACCTTGTCGATGTCCATCCGCGCCGCCGGTGTGCGGCCGTCGAGTTGCAAATCGAGTTCGAGGAGATAGCGTTCGATGAAGTTGAAGACCGGAGAAGCGCCGTAGGCCTCCATCAGCTGCGGTGAGAAGAGGCGGTAACCGATGTGGGATATGTCACCGAAGGAATTGGTGCGGACCCGCAACGGCCGTCCCCGGAACGTATAGGTGCTGTCGTCGCACATCTCCGCTGCCGCCTCCGCGGGCAGTGACAGACCGGCCGCACGGGCCATGTCTGCCAGCCGTTGGGTGTGGTAGCGGGTGGCGGCCGGCGCCATCTGTGCGCAGACCGCCACCATCATCAATGTGATGGCAATGCGGCGGAGCATCACGGCTTGACAGCTGTCATGTTGCCGTCGTGCATCCAGTATCCGATGCTGCTTATCCGGCCTTCACGGAAGTCGCCTTCAAACGTGTCGCCCGGGCTTGCCACAAAGTCCTTAGAGTTTACAATCTTGTGGGATTGGGTGTAGGTGATGGTTCCGTGGCCGTGGGGCTGACCGTTCTTCAGGTCGCCCGTGTAGCGTCCGTAACCCAGGTTGACCGTGCCGTGGCCGTTCTGCGGCGGTATCGGCTTTGTGGTCTCGGACTTCTTCGTTGTAGCCTCTGTCTTTGCCTCTTCCTTCTTCGGCTCCTCAACGACGGGCTTCTCCTCCGCCTGTTTGGCTGCGGTCGTGTCAGGCTTGGCTATGGCTGCGCTGTCGACGGGCGCCTTTACTTCCGTCTCAGGTGCATTCTTGGCCTTGTCGTCACCGGAGAGTCCGAAGTAGAGACCGGCTCCGCCGCCGAGCAGGACCACTGCGGCTGCGGCGATGATGATTTTCTTCTTCTTGTCCTCATTGTCACCGCCGCCTCCGCCGCCGGTCACTTCTTCGAGATGCTGGTGGCACGCCGGGCATTCAAATTCCTCGCCTGCGGCCACTTCCACCTCTTTCTTATAGTTCTCGCAATCGATGTTGATGCACTTTCCTATTTTCTTTGCCATAATATAATAATGTGTTAATTGGTGTTTACTGAATAATTTATAACTCTCTGATATTT
>ULPR01045149.1_pt1 | contig 18637 bp, 10 predicted proteins | sample 1953681 | NCBI WGS metagenome assembly ULPR01 (sample SAMEA4835634, study PRJEB28245) | human gut metagenome | biome: gut microbiome; material: fecal sample | place: Denmark | collected 2008 | reverse complement strand
TGTCACTTCACCTTGATCTGATACTGTAGCCACCGAAGGATTACTGGAGCTCCACGTTACCTGGCTGTCGGTTGCATCCGAGGGAATAACCGTAGCTGTCAGGGTACGAGAATCACCTAACTTCAAGGATAGAGAAGTTGCAGACAGAGTAATCTGTTCTACTGCAATCGTTTCGCTGGTAACCGTTATCATACATTCCGAAACCTTACCACCAGCTGATGCTGTAATTATACAGATTCCTGTATGAACAGCCTCTATTTTCCCTTCATCTGAAACTGTTGCTACATCTGGATTTCCTGATTTCCAGGTCACGGTCCGTTCCGTTGCATCTGCCGGAGTAACTGTAGCCGTCAAAGTGTATGACTCACCTTCCTTCAAGGTCAGAGAGGTCTCTGACAATATAACCTCCTTGACCGGGATTACATTCCGACTTACCGTAACCACACATTCAGCAGATTTCCCGCCTGCTGAAACAGTAACAGTACAAGTTCCTTCCTGAAGGGCAACAACCTCACCCTGATCAGAAACGGTAGCTATCTCCGGATTACTGGAAGTCCATGTTATTTCACATTCTGTCGCATTCTCCGGTCTGATTGTAGCAATTAATGTTGCCGTATCATCTATTCCCAGCAACAGAGTATCTTCAGACAATACAATAGATTCTACTGCTATCGTTTTATCCTGTACGGTAATCGTACACCTTGCACTTTTCCCGTCAACACTTGCTGTAATGACACAAGTACCCTTGCCGACTGCCGAGACAAGTCCTGAACTTGACACAACAGCCACAGACTCTTCTGAAGAATCCCATTTTACGGTTTGATCCGTTGCATCCGAAGGAGTAATTACTGCCTTCAGCAGCAAGGAATCACCGACCACCATTGAATAGGAAGTTTCTGATAATTCCACACCGGAAACTCCAATATGAACGGGATCTTCCTTACCGCCCTCACCTCCGCCACAGGCAAACAGCAAACAGGCAAGGACAGCAGACAAACAAATTATTAATCGTTTTTTTAACGTCATACTCTATTATTGATTCATTTATTCCCAATTCTCAATACCACCACCTATTGTTATTTCCACTTGTTCCGGGCTCTGCGACAAGGTCACCGTTACTGTACTCTGATAACCTTGTTTCAAAGAGATTGTTCCCTCAAGCATATAAGATACATTGGACGTTACAACTTCCACAAAAGGTCTTCTGGAGGCAAGACGTTGAGGCACCAGACAAGCTGTAAACTCCGTATTATTAAGCTTGCGGCACTTCACGGTTTCAACAGCTGCATAGGGACTGACTTCCACACTGCCTTCTTGCAGATCTATTAAGGCTGAGGGCTTCATATTGTGAATATAGACTTCACAGTCCGAAGGAATTTCACCTTCGTAGTCACTGCCTTTCACAAGTACAACTTTCAGCTTACTCATGCAATGACGGAACTGCAGTGGAACTGCATCAGCCGTAGCACTCACTCCCTTTGATGATGCCCATAAGAAATCACTTGCCTCATATCCGGAAATTCCGTCCGTACCTTCTGATGACTGATCCAGACTGATCGTAAATGGATAGTTATCTGTATCACTGATACTCTTCACATACGGATAGTAGGCATAAATATCATGCAAACCTTCATTCCAGTATACTTTCCGTTCTGAAGTCCAGTCTGTTCCGTTGTAACTGAACAGCTCGTTATTCACCTCATTACCACCGATCTGCAGATCAGTTCCTTCGGCAACCATATATACACCGATCTTGTCCTGAGCCTCAAAATCAGTGTCTGTAACACGACTGGCCGGATGTACCAGATTCAGTTTAACTTCCAATTCATCTGATTCAACCACAGGAGTCTTATCATTACTGCATGACGCTGCCACAGTCAGAAAAGCAGCCGCCATCCACATACAATACGTTGTTTTCATATCTTTATTCTTTTATTTTATTTATTCTTGCATTTAGGTTTATGAGGGATATATTTCCCTTTTACAATTACAGGCATTTTAAATTTACCGGTGGCTGTTACATCTGTCTGAATATAACCGTTATCCGACCGGCCGCGGGTTGTTCCCCATGCATTAGTGTCATTTTCATAGAACTCGTTCAGATCAAATGTTTCACCGGCATATTCCTTGATGCGTTGCGTAATGGTCTGACGGCTGATGGCATTATAATAAGGAATACCAGTATTCATACAACTGCTGGCCTCAGAACGATATACATTACGGGTATATTCAAACGCACCTTCAAACACATCCACATAATCGCTGTAGCGGGGATCAAAGATAAAATGAGCCCATGGCACCTCTGACAGTTTACCGGTAGTTGAGATATTCTGATACCAGCCCCGGCTATGTCCCTCTTCAATTGTATTCAGAACACCAACTGTTGCATAAGCATTTTTCGTAACCGCCTCGTTAGCCAGTTTCCCGAAACCGAAGCCGCCGGCCTCACGCTGCACAACTCCCCGTGTATCCATCGGATAGGCTTGTTCACTACGTGGACAGATCGAGATAGCCCGTCCGTCTTCATACAGGTAAGTGACTCCGTTATATTCACTGGTATTGGGGATCAGAATCACCAGCATCCGCCGAAGATCATTTTCAGTGGAAGGCAGATCTGTTAAGGTTTCCGTAATATAGGGGAAAATCTGCTCGTCATCCGGAATCAGATTCGGACCGGAACCTCCACACATTTCCGAACCGCCGTAAATCGTTCCAAACCGTGTGTTACGGTAAGTGTTTACTGTATTGATACCCGTTTCCTGAGACAAAGAAACGGCTGCATAGACATTGAAATAACTTCTGAGCCGGTCATAAGGCGGCAAGGCAAAGAAATGCTCCATTTCTTCACGGGCCAGATCAAGATAAGCACCGCTGGCCAATGCTTCTGCATCATAACCGTCACCCAGGAAGAGAATATTGATTCCTTTTCCTGCCGTATGCTTTTGCAGTTCAACCAGTTCATCTTCTTCATATTCATAGTCCTTCTGCTGGACGGTACAGTAAGTCGTAAACTCAGTTCCGTTCAATGCAAAGACGATGCTATCCTTCCGGTCACCGGCTCCATGTGACATTTCATTGATCGTCAGACGGATGGCTGTTCTTCCTGTTCCGGAAGTTACTGACAGTTTACACCAGTCAGGCTGATAGCTTACTTCCCATGCTCCGTCGGCATTGAGAATCAGTGTTTCTTCATGCATGGTGTTCAGGGCACATGCTGTCGCCGGACGGCAGACAAAATTGCTGTAAGGTGTGATTCGCTTGAATTCCTTCCATCCTTCTGCAGTCTTATAAGCTGATACCGCTGAAGCCGGCACTTCCACACTGAAATTATCCTTAGGAACTCCGTCAAATGCCCCTTCCTCTACTGTCGGAGGAGTTAAAGCATCACATACAATAGAGTTCATGTTATAACAGTTCCGGAAAGCCCCTTTTCCGATATATACAATTTCATCATGCAGATGTACTCCCGACAACATGGAACAGCCGGAGAACAGTTCCTCCTGAACGACAACAATATTGTCAGGTATAGTAATGGTTCCTTCCAGGCGAGAACAATCAGCAAACGTGCTTTTCTCCAGTTGGCGCAAACCTTCCGGTAGGACAACGGATGATATTTTAGTTCCCCGGAAACAGGCATACTCCAGATTTTTCAATGAAGCCGGCAACAGCAGTTCACCCTGCAAAGGAACTCCGTCAAACATTTGGGAAGTAACCGTTTCATATCCTTCAGGGAACTCCAGATGCGTAAATTCATTTCCTGAAAAACTTCCCGTCAGTCTGATTCCCTGAGGGATCACCAGATCTCCGGAAAAGTTGCAACTGGCAAATGCAGAAGCATTCAGATCTTTCAGACTCTGAGGAAGAGTCAGTTGTCCATAAAATGCAGCTTCATTAAATGCCCCTCCTCCAATGGACTCCACTCCTTCCGGCAAATGCAACTCTCCCGTGAGGTCTGCATACGCAAAGGCATCAGAGTCAATTCGTTTCAAGGTAGAAGGAAGCTCTATTCCTGCATGAAACGGACAATCAATAAATGCGCCGTACTCTATAAAAGTAACTCCTTCAGGAATATCCAGTGAACCGGTCAGATTCGTACGATAAAAGGCCTGCGCTCCAATTCCGCGTAATCTGTCTGGCAAAATGACACGGGTCAGAGAAGCACAGTTCTGAAATCCAGTAATGACATCATCGTTTGCATCCTCTTCATCATCAATGCGCACATCTTTCAGGTTCAGATAAGCCAGAGCGGGCATAGAACTTCCCATATATTGGAGATCCTTCCAGCTTACCGATCCCGTTACTTTCAGACTGGAAAGTTTTTCTGCATTCAGCTTTCTGTCTTTCAGACACTGCTCAAATGTTCCAGGCTGTTCTACCTCAACCGTCACATACTCACGAATCAGTCCGTCGTGAAAATCCGGATCATCGATCCATGCAGTAACAGCTTCTCCCATAAGAGAAAATTCATAATCGCCATTATCCGTCCGTTTGTTCACCTGAATCGTAAACGTATGCATTTTCCCGCTTGTATAGGTCATAACCTCCTCTTTCGACAAGGCATAATTCGTTCCATTCACGGTAAGACCGATCAGAGGCTTTTGGGCAGCCACTTCCTGCGGAACGACCACAGCCCGATACTCATCTTTATAAGGGAGAGGAACAATCAGTTCCGGTTCACCGCTTCCGGCTGTAACCGTACCTTTTTCCAGATCCACCAGAGCATCAGGAACAGTGCTGTCAATCCAGATTTGACGGACGGCGCTTTCCCATTCATTTTCTGCAAATCCCTCACCTTTTTCTATCCGGATGGTAACCCCGGCCATCAGGTGATGATACAGCAGCCGGATGGTCTGGTCCGTCGGAGCAACCTGCACATTCTTGGCCCAGAGCAGATCACTGGCCTCATATCCTCCCATCCCGCCATTGGCAGCTGCAGCTTCCTGATGTGTCTGTACAGAGAAAGGATATGCAGTCACTGAAGACAGTTCATCATTGAAAGGATAATAACCTACAACATCTATCGGAGTCTGACTGTCCTTCCAATAGATAGTCGCCGCTCCCGTCCATGTATTCCCGCTTTCCTGATAAGTGAAAAGTACATTATTCGCACGGTTACCGCTTACTCCAATCGGCTGCGGTACCCCATTTTCATAATCTGTAATAAAAACTCCCATCCGGTCACCATCAGCAAATCCGGCATCACTGACACGGGTAGTCGTATTGTAATCAGCTGCAATCTGAATGGGAGTACGTGTAAGGACTTCTTTCATATCATCCTGTTCCCTGCAACCGTTAAAAAGCAGGGCTAGAGATACGGCCCATAATGAGACTATATTACTGTATGTTTTCATTTCTCTCTGATATTCAAGTTAGGACTTCTTTTAATGATTACCGGAGGTGCTCCATGCATTGTTCCGGAAGCCGGAATGTTTTCCATCTGACTGCGGGTGAAGTCAATACCCCACTCACGGCTGTCATTGGCAACAAACTCTTCATAGCTGAAGGTCTCACCGGCCAGCTCTTTGATACGCCGGACAGCCAGTTCACGGCTCCACGTACTGAGATAAGGCACATTGTTGTTCATGACACTGTTGTATTCCGACCGGTAAACACCGTCTGAATGGAAATATCCTCCATCATAAATATCTACAATGTCGTTATACCGGGCATCATGAATCAGATGATACCATGGAACATCTTCATATCTGCCGCTCAAAGACAGATTCTGTCCCCATCCGGAAGCCTGCATGCCTTGCAGATCTGCCACATGCGCACAACAGGTACACTTACAGGTCTGAATCCAGGCCCGGTGATAAATATATTCATCTGCCAGCTTGGTAAATCCGTGCCCACAAGCTTCGTGCTGTATCACTCCCCGGGCATCGTATGGAAAATCCAGTTCGCTCTTCGGACAAAGTGCCAGTGCGGAACCATCCCCGTACATATACGTCACTCCGTCATACATCGTAGAATTCGGTATAAGAATTACCAGCGATTCTTTTATCTCCTGTTTGGTCACCGGACTGTATTCGGCTACATAGCTCATGGCATAATCTGCAGCACAATGAATACGGCTGTCATACGTAAAATTACCATACTGGGTATCAAATTTCGTATCCCGCAAAGTGTTCAAGGTTCCGATGCCACTTTCCGCAGACATTGCCCAGACCGTATATACATTAAAATAATTCCTGTACGTTTTAAAGGGTTCCACACCGAAGAAATGTTCAGCTGCCTGTTCCATATCCCGCTGGTAGGTTCCGTCCGCAATATCTTCAGCATCATATCCGTCTCCCAACAACACAATATTGACTCCTTTTCCTTGCTTGGCTGCCTGCAAGGTGTATGAAGCATCTTCTTTTCGTTCCGAATCATACTGTTTGATATAGTAGCAGGTTGTATATTCTGTTCCGTCCAGACTGAAAACAATGCTGTCTTCACGGTTTCCCTGTCCGTCAGGCAACTCATCAATTGTTACAGTCAGTTCGGTTTTCTTAAATCCCGAATTAGCTGATATGCTACACCATCCGGGAATGGATTTAACCTTCCAGTTACCGTCTGCATTCAGCACGATGTTGTATTCATGTCCTTTATTGAGCAAATTGGCAGACTGCGGACGGCATACAAAGTTACTGTAAGCCGCAATACGCTTGAATTCCTTCCAACCTTCTGCATTGCGATATTTCTCAACTGATTCAGCAGGAACCTGAACCGTGAAATTGTTTTTGGGGAGATCACCGAAAACATCACCGATAATCAGAGGAGGTTCTTTGGCATCACAGCGCAACAGATTTAACGCATAACATCCACCAAAGGTACTGAATATATCTGCGCCTTCTATCTGCTCCAGTCCTGCTGGCAAAACAATAGCTGTCAGGCTGGAACATCCGCCAAATGCTCCACTACGTATCTGCTTCACCGTTGATGGAATTTTTAAAGTATCAATCAGTTTATTACATCCGTTTAAAAGGTTTTTCGATATTTCTGTTAAACCTTCCGGTAGATAGACATGAGAGAACTGTGTTCCACAGAAAGCTTCTACTCCCAGTTGACGAACTGTTCGAGGAATATATAAATCTCCTTGAAGATTGTTTTTCTGACCTCCCAAATGACTACCTCCGAAAGCATAGTCACCGATAACCTCCAGCCCATCCGGCAGAACCAGACTGGAAAATCCTGCACCTGCCAAACCACTGACTTCCTTAATTCCGGCCGGGATTACCAGCGGACCGGTCAGCCTGCTCAAGTTTCCAAAAGCCGAATTTCCCAATACTTCCAGACCTGAAGGCAAATTCAGAGTACCATACAGGTAAAAACATTCACTAAAAGCACCGGGACCTATTACTTTTAATTTCTCAGGTAAAATCAGCTCACAGTTGAATTTATTGTTACGGAAAGCAGATTCACCAATATATTCCAGAGTAGAAGGCAGCTTCAGTGAATTCAAATACATATGTGCACCCTCATAGGAGCCCCAGTTGTCAAAAGCTGAAGTCGCGATATAGGTTACTCCTTCCGGTATCTCCAAAGCACCGACCAGACCTGCTCCACGGAAAGCATATTCCCCGATCTTCTTCATTTCTTTGGGATAGACAATATATTTCAGTGACTTGCAACAGTAGAAAGCATACGAAGGCAATACATCGTCTTCCAGGTTTTCAGACGGGTAGGAATCTGAACTTCCTGATTGCAAGGAAGCATCTCTCAGCTTGACTTCCTGTAAGTTTATCGCTTCCAGATTGGGTAACAGTTCACGCATGTCGATAAAGTCCTGATGGTTCATCTCTCCGACCACCTTCAGGTTCAGCAACTGGTCCAGATCACGTCTTGATGCCTGAAGAGCTTCTGCCAGTTTTCCCTTTTCCGGAGACTTAACTACAACATACTCACGCACTGTTCCTGTATGTGATATTCCATCATCATCCCAGGCAGTTACGGCTTCGTCTGTAAGTTTAAAATCATAATCCCCTTCAGGCAACCGCTGAATGACTTCAATAGTAAACCGGTGCAACTTGCCTCCAGCGAAAGTCATATCGTTTTCACGTTTGAACTGGTAAGAGGTTTTATCTACAGTCAGGGTGAACAATATCTCACCGGCTGCTTTTGACTGAGGAATCAGAACAGCCCGGTACGTGCCGTTACCCTTGTCATAAGGAACTACAGTAACCGGTGTCCCTTCCCCCGGTGTTACTGTTCCCGTTGACAAGTCTATCTTTGCATCCGGCTGAATCTGTTCTATCAATACATTCTTTTCCACTTCATCCCAGGTTGCTTCGTCAAATCCGGTTCCCGGAATCAGATTGATTTCCACTCCGGCCATCAGATGGGTATGATTCAAAGCAATGGTCTGTCCCGGGGCCACTTTATTCGCTTTGGCCCAGAGGAAATCACTTAGCTCATAATTTGTGACCAGTTGAGTCTCTTCCTGACGGTCCTGACGGGCTGAGATGGAAAAGTCTACGTTCTTCGGATCTTCTATGACTTCCCGGAATGGATAATAGGAATAGCCGTCCACCGGCGTTTTATCATCAGTCCAATAGATCTTGGCTGTCCCTTCCCAGACATTTGCAACTCCGTCATAAGTAAATTTCACATTTGTTGCATGGTTACCTTGCCCCGTCAGCTGTCCCGGCTGACCATTCACATAATCCACAATATAGACACCTATGGCATCTCCGTCTGCAAATCCTGTTTCCGTCACACGAGCAGATGCCGATTGGGTAATTTGCCCGCTGATTTCTATAATATCCTTTTCAGTTCCTGTGGCTCCGCCAAAGGGATTGTCTTCCCTACACGACTGCATGCAGAGGAATGCCAGCAGGAACAAACTTATTTTGCTGATATTCTTGGTCATCTTGCTTCCAATTGATCGGTTATTTATTCCATTCATTCTTCCGGCCTCCCATCCCATTTATCCTTGGTTACAAAATCTTCAAAATTGAATGCCCGTCCGGAAAGACTCATAATCCGCCGTACAATAGTTTCCCGGCTGATGGCATTGTAATAAGGAATATATGTTCCCATACAGCTTTGAGGCTCTGAACGATACACACCGCGAAGATGGTTATATCCTCCTTCATACACATCCACATACTTACTGAAACGCGGGTCAAAGATCAGATGCTTCCAGGGTACCGAATTTATACTTCCTGAAAGAGACAGATTTTCGAATTCGCCCCTCGACTTGGCATCTGTAAACTCACACAGCGCATTACAGCTGGGACAGGTACAGGCTTGAATAAATTCAAAATGTCCGACTGATTCATCTCCCAGACCACCGAAGTTGTGTCCGCCCACTTCATGCTGGATCAGTCCGCGCTGGTCATAAGGATATGTATCATTACTCAAAGTACAGACACTGAGGTTACCCTCTCCGCTGCGGTCGGTCGTACTCAGGAATCCCTGATAATTACAGAGCAGAAGAAGAGTGGAAGGAGCACTGCCCATTATCTTCTTTGCATAGTCTCTCACCGCAGTATTATCTGTATGGAGACCATAGATATCCATATACGTATTAAATCTGTTGCTCTGCGTTCCCGGTTCTCCTGCCGTTGAAATGCCTTTTTTCGGAGATACGGCAACTGCCGTAGAAACCTTGAAGTAAGAACGGTAAGTCCGGTAAGGTTCCACATTAAAGAAATGTTCCATCTGTTCCTTCATCAGTTTCAGGTAGGTTCCGTCAGCTATTTCCCCGGCATCAAAACCGTCTCCGATGATGAACAGTGAAACAGGAGCAGCTCCGGCCGTAGCATCCTGCAACACAATTTCCTGATCTTCATTGTACTCATAATCATACTGGGTGACCTCTGCATAAGTCGTATATTCCGTACCCTTCAACTGGAACACAATGCGTCCGCTGCGAGTGCCGCTTCCCTGGTTCATGGGATTGACCTTCACTGTAACTTCTTCCCGACGATCTGTTCCTCCCTGCATAGGCTTAACGGTACACCAGTCCGGGTGTTCGGTTATCTCCCACTCTCCTTCGCTGCGGACTACTCCTTCGCGCGTAATGCCACCCTGCAGACAAGTAATAGAAGGTATATTGAACGCCAGTTCCTTATGCGCCGTAATGTTCTGGAACTGATTCCAGCCGGAAGCATTACGATAACGTTCCACAGACTGTTCCGGAACTTCCAGTACGACCTTGTCCAAGTAAATTTCTCCAAAAGCACCAGATGAAAGTTCCGGAGGCTCTGGATTCAGACAGATAAAGGTCTGAAGCGCTCCACATCCGCTGAAGGCATCCGGACCGATATAATCCAGATTCTTTCCTGTTGTGACTGTTTTTATGAACTCATCGTTCATAAAAGCACGCTCGTTGATGTGGGTTATCTGATCCGAAAGGGTGACAGACGTAAAGCTCTGTCCGTAAAAAGCATCATTGCTGATCACAGAAATAGTGGAAGGAAGTTCCAGTTCACCGTTCAGACCGGTTACCTCCGTTGTTTCCACATAAGTACCGAAAGCCCTCTTGCCAATAAAACTGAGTCTGGAAGGCAGATTCAGCGTACCCAGCATCAGACATTCGGCAAAGGCATCCTGATGAATGGTGGTCAACGATGCCGGGAAACTGACCGGGCTGCTGAATTTCAGCTTGTAAAAGGCTCCCTTCCCGATAATGCTGACTCCATCGTGCAACGTAAGCTTCGTGCCTTTGGCAAATCCAATGTTGTTGAAAGCATTGGCCGGAACGGTTTTAAACTGTTGCGGAATCACGATATCTCCCGTCATGTCATGCCCCATATTCATGAAAGCACCTTCCCCCAGATATTCCAGATTATCCGGCAGACGGAAAGTTCCATACACTTGTCTGGCTTCCTCAAAAGCACTGTATCCGATATAGCGCACCGTATTCGGCAGCTTGAATTCACAGGTATATTCCGTATGGGACAAGGCCCTGTTGCCAATGTATTCCAGCGAATCCGGAAGAATGACCTCCAGGTTCATCTCCTTTATGTAACTGATTGCGTTCTCATCCAGACGCTTTACCCGGTTCGGTATCACCAGCTGGTGAGTCAGCTGAGTGCCGCTGAGGGCAGATACTCCGATGCGGACGATGCTTTCCGGCAGAATAAGAGTCCGCAGCGAACTCTTGTTGTTCAGGGCATAGTTAGGAAACATATCATCCTGACAGATACCCGGCTCGTTGATCGGATCTGTCTCCACATGTACCATCTTGACCTCACGCAGGTTCAATGCTGTCAGCTGGATCATTTTTTCCCGGATATACTGAAAATCCTGATCTGTCAGCTGACCGGTTATCTTCAGGTTCTTCAGATTCTCCACATTGGTTCCCCTTTCCTTCAGACAGGTTTCAAGTGTACCGGCTGTTTTCACATCAACATTCACATAGGCAGCCAGTTCAAAGTTATGCGAAGATTCGTCGTTTTCCCACTCAGCAATAGTTTCATCTTTCAGACTCAGCTCATAATCGCCGGATTCAGCTGTTTTGTTGACTTCAATCGTAAAGGTATGAAGTTTCCCCGAAAGATAGACCATATCGGCACCTTTGGTCAAATGGTAGGATTTCTTGTCAATCGTGATTCCAATGACAGACTTTCCGGCAGCAACAGTCTGAGGAACAGTGACAGCCCGATAGGAATCTCCTGACTCCGGAGACATCGTTACGGGAGTATCGTAAGATCCTGTAGGGTTCACGGTTCCCGTTGCCAGGTCAATGGTTGCATTGCGCAGTACATTATCCACTGTCACCAGACGCGGCAGTTTGGTCCATTCATCTCCGGTAAATCCTTCTCCCTGAGTTAAAATAACCTTCACACCTGCCATCCGGTGATGATAGGTAAGAGAAATCACATCTGTTGTCGGTTGTACACCTTCACTCTTGGCCCACAGAAAATCACTCTGTTCATAGGCCCCCATCTCTCCTTCCCGTTTCACACTTTGATCGGCCGCTACCGCAAACGGATAGGCATTGACTTCTGTCAGACCGTTTTCAAACGGATAATAGCCATACACGTCTACAGGAGTGTACTGATCTTTCCAGTAGATGGAAGAATTTCCCTTCCACACACCTGAAGCAGCTTCATAAGTCAGTGCAAAGTTCGTGGCCCGATTGCCATAACCTTGCAGGACTCCCGGCTTGCTGTCCTCATAATCAACCACAAAAACGCCCATGCAATCTCCGTCAGCAAAACCGCCGTCATCGACACGCGTCAGGCATTCCTGTTCTATACGACCACTGATATTCAAGACTTTCCCCGAATCAGTTCCAGGCCCGCTTTCATCATGGTCTTCACATCCCCAGGCCCAGCAGGCCAGAAAGAAGACCGCAGTAAAGCGAAGCACTTTGAATAAATAGTAATGATTCAACCTGTGCATTTTATAGTTATTTTATATAAAAGATTCAAAATCACAGGCAAAAATAGTAAAAACTTAAAAGTTGTCACACTTTTTTGCAGAAAAAATATTTACGAATAAACAAATCTCCATCTGTTGAAACACAACATCCCCCTGTCACCTGAAGGGGCAACAGGGGGATGTCGGTCATATTCCAATGATATGTATCAGTTCTCAAAGACTCAGACCAGCCCTTCCGGCTTATCTCAGTCTCTCGTATGCTTTTACCAGCATTTCGTCCTTGCCGATGGCACGGATAGCCAGCCACGAAAGAATGATCGAAATCAGTGGCAGACATACAGTCCATGACGGAACGAAAGAGGCATCTCCTTTCAGGTTCAGCACGAAAATGACCAGTGTGACATAATAGCCCACCAGCACCAGCATGTTGAACAGAGTCAGACGGATTTGAAGCATGCGCTTCTTGTAGAGGAAGATCGTCACCAGAGCAAGGATGGCAGAAACGGTCTGCAAGGCAAACAAGGCCCACGGAGCATAGTCTGACACTCCTTCTTCAGACACGAGCGCCAGATTGGTCAGTTCACTCATGTGATAATCCGGCGTAACGAAACTTCCTACCGGCAGTGAGATCATTACTACTGCCAGAATGGCTACAACCAGCAGATAAACGGTCTGAATGCGCTGTATCATAGTTCCGGCTTATTGCAGTCTTTCCTTTTCCTTGGCCGGATTTCTGTAATACACCTTTCCTTCGATGTATTCCTGAGTAGCGATCAGAGTCGGCTTCGGAAGTTTTTCGTAGTAACGGGAAATCTCAATCTGTTCTCTGTTTTCAAAGACTTCTTCCAGGTTGTCGCTGTATGAAGCAAATTCCTGCAGCTTCTTGGAAAGATCGTTCTTCATTTCCACAGCAATCTGGTTGGCACGTTTGCCGATAATTGCTACGGTTTCGTATACATTGCCTGTATCTTCGCACAGTTCCATCATGTCACGGGTAACGGTGTTAGTAGGGGCATTTGTTTTTTTGTAATCCATAACTTATTGTTAATTATACATTTAATGTGATTAATTATTCTTCAGTTGTTGTTGTGTCCTCATCCGGGTTCACATACTTGTTCGCTTCCTTGAAAATGGATTCCACCTCCTTGCGGTACTTGCTTTCGGGGAATTCATTGATGAAGGCATAATATTCGTCGATGGTGTCGCGCATACGGTCTTCCTTCTTTTCCAGCACACTTTCCTTGGCCATGCCATACTTTGCACGCAGGATCAGGATCGAAAGATCTTCACGCATCTTGGTATAAGGATATTCCTTCAGGATGTTCTGGGCAGTGATCACGGCTGCCAGATAGTTGTTACCGGTACTGCTGTACACGGCGTTACCCGTATAGGAGCCCAGGTCATAATACAGCTTGGCCGACATATACTCCTTCTCCACCAGTTTGTCCTGCAGTTCGAAGATCATGCTCTGAGCCTGATCCTTCCGTGAACTCATCGGGAAATATTCGATGAACATCTGCAGTTCCTCAATAGCCTTGTAAGTACTGCTCTGGTCCAGACGCGGTTCGGGAGTATCCAGATACAGCGCGCGTCCGCAGTTGAAGCGGGCCAGTTCCGTATAGGTTCCGCGCGGATAGGTTGTATAATAGGTATTGAAATAATGCGAAGCCGTCACGTAGTCACCCTGATTGAAATAGGTCATAGCCTGCATATACAGGGCTTCTTCCCCGTTCATCATACCTTTCAGGATATTGACCAGTTCTTCCAGAAGTGTAGCGGCCTTGGTGTTCTGCCCCTTGGCAAAATACTCTTTTGCTGCTTCGTATTTGTATTCATAATCCGTGCTTTTCAGCACCTTGTTGTACTCTCCGCACGAAGTTAAGACTCCCGCGGAAAGGAGGGCCATTGCTATGTACTTTTTCATGTCAATCAATATAGTTGTGCAAAATTACTCTTTTCCAATGAATAAATCAATACCCGCGGATATTTTAATATTATTTTCGCTTTCTCCGGGGCAAAAAAGGTCCGCTTCCGTGGCTTTTCCGACAGAAATACGTACCTTTACACTCACTTTTGATCACAATTTCACTGATTATGAACTTTGAACTGAAATCCGACTATCAGCCCACCGGCGACCAGCCGGAGGCTATCGCACAACTGACTGACGGAGTACTGAACGGCCTGCCCGCCCAGACACTGCTGGGAGTGACAGGCTCCGGAAAGACTTTTACCATCGCCAACGTGATCCGCAATGTCAACAAACCGACGCTGATCCTGAGCCACAACAAGACGCTGGCCGCCCAGCTCTACGGGGAGTTCAAGGCGTTCTTCCCCAACAATGCGGTGGAATATTACGTTTCCTACTACGACTATTACCAGCCGGAGGCATACCTGCCTTCCACGGATACATACATTGAAAAGGACCTGGCCATCAACGAAGAAATCGACAAGCTCCGGCTGGCGGCCACCTCTGCCCTGCTTTCAGGCCGGAAGGATGTCATCGTGGTTTCGTCCGTATCGTGCATCTACGGTATGGGAAATCCGGCCGACTTTTATAATAATGTGATCGAAGTCAGACGGGGCAAGCGCATGGACCGCAACGTCCTGCTCCGCCAGCTGGTGGACAGTCTCTACACCCGCAACGATGCCGAGCTGAACCGCGGGAATTTCCGGGTCAAGGGAGATACGGTGGATATCTTCCTGGCTTATACGGATCACATCCTGCGCATCATGTTCTGGGATGACGAAATTGACGGCATTGAGGAAGTCGATCCGGACACGGGAGCCCGTATCTCCACCTTCGATGAATACAAGATTTATCCGGCCAATCTTTTCATGACGACCAAGGAAAGCACCCTGAGAGCGATCCATCAGATTGAGGACGATCTGACCCTGCAGGTACAGCATTTTGAGGAAATCGGCAAGTTCTACGAGGCAAAGCGCCTGAAGGAACGGGTCACTTACGATATGGAAATGCTCCGCGAACTGGGACACTGCTCGGGCATCGAGAACTATTCCCGCTACTTCGACGGACGCGAAGCGGGTACAAGGCCCTACTGTCTGCTGGATTTCTTCCCGAAGGATTTCCTGATTGTCATCGACGAGAGCCATGTCAGCGTACCGCAGATCCGGGCCATGTACGGAGGCGACCGGGCCCGCAAGACCAACCTGGTGGAATATGGTTTCCGCCTCCCCGCTGCCATGGACAACCGGCCGCTGACCTTCGACGAGTTCCGGGAAATGGCGCGTCAGGTCATCTATGTCAGTGCCACTCCTGCCGAATATGAATTGCAGGAAAGTGAAGGGGTGGTCGTAGAACAGGTGATCCGCCCCACCGGACTGCTGGATCCGGTCATCGAAGTACGCCCCAGCCTGAACCAGATCGACGACCTGATGGAAGAAATCCAGCAGCGCATCGAGGCTCAGGAAAGGGTGCTCGTCACCACACTGACCAAACGTATGGCAGAGGAACTGACGGACTATCTGTCACGCCACGGCATCCGCTGTACCTATATCCACAGCGATGTGGAAACCCTGGAGCGGGTGAAGATCATGGAAGAACTGCGTCAGGGTATTTTCGACGTCCTGATCGGTGTCAACCTGCTGCGTGAGGGACTCGATTTGCCGGAAGTGTCCCTCGTAGCCATTCTGGATGCCGACAAGGAAGGATTCCTGCGCTCTCACCGTTCCCTGACACAGACTGCCGGACGTGCTGCCCGGAATGTCAACGGAAAGGTGATCATGTATGCGGACAAGATCACGGACAGCATGCGGCAGACCATCGACGAGACCAACCGCCGGCGGGAGAAGCAGCTGGCCTACAACGAAGCCAACGGAATCACTCCCCGCCAGATCAGGCGCAGTCACACCAACATCCTGCTGGAAAACCAGGAGGCAAAGGCAGGACAGGGAAAGAAGGCAAAAGAATATGCCGATATGCCGGACGGCCTCATGATGGCTGCCGACCCGATTGTGGAATACATGTCGAAGGATCAGCTCAAACGCAGTGTCGACCGCACCCGCAAGCTGATGCAGGAAGCAGCCAAGAAACTGGACTTCATCGAAGCTGCCCAGTACCGCGACGAACTGATCCGGCTCGAAGAGATTCTCAAACAGAAGAACGGATAGCAGACAAGCGGATAACAGACGGACCGGTCAGAGTTTTTCCAGCACGAAGCAGTCCAGATCCGGTGTCCAGGTCAGACGGCTTCCGATGCTCACCGTGTTGTATCCTTTTTGCAGGTCAACGGTCAGTTCCGCACGGCAGACTCCTTTCGAACGGTCCGTTTCCAGCTCCGTCAGGCTTACCCGGGTTCCGTTGACCGTCACTTCCAGTCTCCGGTCATTGATTTCGCGTTCCCGCTTGGCTGCCGGCACATAACAGACGGTCATCCTGTAACGGCCGCCCTCTTCGCTGAACACCTCGTTCCAACGGGCATAATTGTCCCGGTGACCGCCCAGATTGGTGACAAGCATGCCTCCGGAAGCTCCCTCATAAGGCAGATATGCCACTCCCCGCGGACGCTTGGCCAGGTTGTCAAACTGATGCAGATAAGCCTGTTCTGCTTCGTAGCGCACCGGCTCCAGACGTTCCTCGCCTTCCACGCGAAGAATTTTGACTCCGTGGGCCGGCACGTCATACTGGAAACTGCCCGTCACCCGTCCTTCGTCTTTCCGCTTCACCAGATCACGCACCCGTGTCTTGCCGGCCAGTTCCAGAATCTCCAGAGGCACCCGGAAGGAGCAGACCGAATCCGAGGGATTATACAAAGCCACGGCACGCACCTTGCCCCGTTTCTGTTCGATATCTTTCACCAGCACATAACCGCCTCCTTCATGCTGCACGATGTATGCCTGCAGCCCCAGCGGATCCTGGTTCAGGGCAATCAGTTCCTCGTTGCGGAGCAGTTTCAGCGACTCCTCCGGAATCCGGGTCAGGTCACATCCGATCAGCAGCGGCGAACTCATGATACACCACATGCCGAAATGCGTCTCTTCCTCTTCCGGTTTCAGACCGCGTCCGATCTCCAGCATGTCCATATCGTTGTAATGCCCGCCTCCCGCATAAGCCGAGAGATACAGGTTCATATCAATGCAGCGTTTCACGGCTGCCCAGTTCGGAGCGATGTCAGGACTGATTCTCCAGGAACGGGCCAGATTCCGTACCCAGGTCCCCGGATAAGCCCAGCGGCAGATATTTAGGGAAATATTCCGGGGACAGACTTCCCGGATCGCCCGTACAATCTCCGTATAGCGCTCCTGTTCGTCCAGTTCCAGCTGCTGGCCGGCCCCGCAATAGTCTATCTTGATAAAGTCGAATCCCCATTCATTGAAAAACAGGTCTGCATCCTGGCGTTCAAAGCCGTACAGCCCTACCCCGATGCCATGCTTGTCGGCATCCCAGATCGATCCGCAGGTATTGGCCCCGGCCTCCGAATAGATTCCGGCCTGGAGTCCGAGTGAGTGAATATAGGCAGCCACGCCCTTCAGCCCGTTCGGAAAACGTTGCGGATGCGTATGCAGCCGTCCTTTCTCGTCCCGGTAGCCGAAAAATCCGTCGTCAATGTTCACATAGCGGTATCCGGACTCCTTCAGTCCCAGTTCCACCATGGCATCAGCCTGCTTCCGGATCAGTGCTTCATCAATGTTCACCCGATATGTATTCCAGGAACTCCACCCCATTACAGGCGGTTCGATCCATTCGTTCTGTGCATTCATTCCCCCGACGCCGCCCAGCATCAGCAGGCAGGCAACCCATTTTCTTCCAGTTTTCAGTGTTTTCATATGACAGTCATTTATGTTTCCTGCAAATATAGGATAATTTTGCGGATCTCTCATTGCCACGGGAGAAATGAAAACAAAAATGCCCATGCATTTGCACGGGCCAAAAAACAACACTGCCGGACAAGATTGTCCGGCAGAACTAATCTAAATCACTTCTGTGCAACATCAATGCCTTTATTCCGCAGAGTAACAGCCATCAGACGCACATAGTCAGCATATTGCTTCTCGTTCAGCGTTTGCTTCATCAGTTTCAGGTTTCCGTAAACAGCGTTGCGCACTTTCTCATCGCTGTTCTTCTTCGCACGCAAGGCACGGCTCATCTCGCCCTGGAAATAGTCGCAGATGTTCTCTACTTCCTCGTGCTGGTCAGAAGTCAACTGCAAATAGCGGCTCAGCTTCACCTTATTGATGCTGGCGTCCCAACGTGCAGCTGACTTCGTTTCATTTCCCTGAGTTCCTCCCGCAAATACAGATGCGGAAAAAGCCAATGCGGCTACCAATGTTAATCCTGTTCTTTTCATCTTTTACCTTAAAA
>ULPR01036110.1_pt1 | contig 19240 bp, 15 predicted proteins | sample 1953681 | NCBI WGS metagenome assembly ULPR01 (sample SAMEA4835634, study PRJEB28245) | human gut metagenome | biome: gut microbiome; material: fecal sample | place: Denmark | collected 2008 | reverse complement strand
CACAGCCGAGACCGAGGCAAAAATCAAAGAAGAGACTCAGGGCACCATCCGCTGCGTTCCGTTCGCTTACGAACAGACTCCGGGTGTCGACATGGTCAGCGGAAAGCCCGCCAAGTGCCGCGTGATCATCGCCCGAAGCTATTAAGCAAAGCCCTTTCCGACAAAACGGGAAGGAACTATGACACCAATGAGGGTGTGTCAGAATACTGTTCATTAAAGCCGAGACGTCATTCCCGCTACAACACCAACGAACAGCATTTTGATACACCCTCGTTTTATATGGCCACTGATTTGTGGCCAAACCATGATTATATTTTATTGTATTGCTGTCCGGTAAATGGTATCCATGCCGTGGATTACACTCTACCGTATGGAAATAATCCGCGGCATGGATACCATTTGCCGGACAGCAATATCAATAAATACTATTTGCAATACACTTTACGTACTGTGCCATCACCCATCTTCATCAGCACAAGTCGGCCACTGGAAGGACGGTCAAGTGGTTTGCCATCCAAACTATAATATGAAACATTATCATCAACATCCGAATGAACTTCATGTATACCAGTAGCTTGAATTATAACAATCTTGCTGATTTCATCCGCTTCCTCATAATTCTTGTTGCCGGGCTGATAAGCCGTAATAGCTACAGTTGCCGGTTTCAGAATATAGGCATACTGCATATCCCCCTGTGATGCAATCAATACCGACGTCTGATCAGAAGATCTATATTTCACAGGCATACCGGAAGAACAAGTCGCTGTCAGCTCTATCATGCCTCCAACTTCTGCATCAGCAAAATCCTGATCCCAAACAATCTTTTGAGGAGCTTTATCTATAGTAAGCGTGCCATGCTGAAATGTTATAGCGTAATTCTTCGCGTCGGAACCAGAACAATAAATGGGATATGTCCCCGCATCACTCTCAGATGTCGCAAGTGTACTCAAAACCGGTTTCGTCACTAAAACTTCCTCGGTCTCGCCATTCTTAAAACCGATAATAGTTTCAGTCAGTTCGGGGTTTTCTTCTCCATAATATCGCCGAGCATTATTTGCAATGACTGTCAACGGCGCTTTTGTTATTGTATAGGAACATGGTATCTCCACCGTTGCACTCCAATCAGCATTGGAAAACGTTACATCCACATTCATGCTATATGAACCGGCATCTTTGGGCGTTGTATCTTCGTCAAAAGAGACGTTAAAGCCATCGACATTATTTTTATAAGACAACTCTGGTGTACACCCCGTATATTCAAGTGATGTCTCATTGAATGTAAGTATGGGCTGCAAATTATAGCCAGCCAAAATGGTCTTATATCGTTGAGGGTCCGGAACATAAATCACTTCTGGCTTATAAGTAACAGTATTTATCATCTCTCCTAAAACATTTGAGAATAAATACAGTTCACATCCAGAGCCCAATCCTCTTACATTTATTGTCTTTATACTATTCCCCAAAAACATTGTCTTAATTTTTTTACCAAATGTTTTTTCACCAATAGTTGTCACACCATTGCCAACAACTAACGTATCCAAAGAATTACAGTTATAGAATATCTCTGTTCCTAAACTCGTGACATTATCCTCAATTATAAAAGATTTCAAACTCTCACAGTAAGAAAAAGCCCTCCAACCAATACTCTCAACTTGCTTCATTCCGTAAACATGCTCCAACGCACGACAGCCCCAGAATTGAGAATTATTAATTCTTGTCACGCTATTAGAAATGTACACAGAACGTAATGTCGGATGTTCATGAATCGTATAACTATAATCGTTTCCTTTTAAATTTCTTCCAATATATATAGAATCTAATTGAGGAGTATCGCCAAATGCACTATATAACGTTAAATCTTCTTCCCCGTCTTCAAAGGTTATTGTTTTCAAAGAAGAGCAACCTGTAAAAGAACATTGCGTTACACTTCCTGGTATCTTAACATCTGTCAAGGATGGGCAATTAGTAAGACCTACATATTTAATATTACGTGGCAGATTTATTTCTTTAAGCAACACACAACCAGAAAAAGCACCATATTCTATTCTTTCTATAGATTCCGGTAGGGATATAGACGTCAATGCCGTACACCCAGAAAATGCACTAGAACCTATTTCCGTCACGGTATATTCAACACCTTGATAAACAACTTTTTCAGGAATAACAATATCTCCTGAATAAACAGGAGTCTTTGAGTCATAATACGAAACATAACAAGTAAAGTCCGTTCTTGACTTTATCTTATAGAAGATCCCATCCACCGTAAAATCATAAGCATACGAGCATAATGTTGTCATCATAAAAACAACATAAAGTAACAATTTCTTTTTCATATCTATAAAGTTTTAAAAATTAAATATTCATCAGAACAAGTCCTTTGACAATACGGAAGGACAGACACATTTATCAGCCAATGCCTCATTATGACGAAACCTGCTTTGAAGAGCCTTAACATTAAGCTCGACACGAGATGCAGAACCTACATACACCGCCTTGAAGGCTTCTACAGGAACTTTTGTCTTCAAGAATGGTATCAAAGTCCCATCATTAGCACACCGACATAAAACATGTTTGCCATCCGGGGCATATTCAATAAGTCGGATTTCATTCTCAAAAGCAAAGTCCTTTGTCTTAATAAATGGAGCAAGTACATTAGCGAAAGAAGACAGATACGTCAACTTCAATTTAAACAACTCCATCTTGTCTGGTTTTTCTTTGGCCTCTTTGCTATATTTTTGATATGTTTCCTTCAATACTTTCATACAAGAATCATCTAAAGAATCATCATAACTGACATCAAACACGTTTATATGTCTGTCAACTTCAACATGCGAATCTCTTGGTATCAAAGCTGGAATATATTTATAGTCATTTTCTTTAAAGACAAGACAGACCCCACGTCCCTTGTCGCCATATCTATCCCACAACATCGGGTCTTCCTTAGATTTCGAAAAAGAAACAATAAATGGAGTTTCGTTGTTTAGCATCAGATTATTGATGAACTTCTTTTGAAATTCCACTTCTTTCTCGCGCGTCTTAGCCACTTTCCATATTTGGGACACCCTTAGGTTCTCTGGCAATTGCATTTCATTCTCCATCATTGGAAGATAGTTCTCCATCAATACGTCATATCCATGATAGAACTCACTTGAATCATTCATATAGAAGATGCTGCTGGCCCAAAACTCAAATTCCTTTGAACCGTTTTTCTCGAATGTGTCCAACATATTAAGGAAACATTCCATTGAGGTATAATGATATATCAATTCCTCCATAATATATTTTAAATTTGCCGGTCACATCTCCAAATGACCGAGATTAACAATGAGATAAAGCATATATACAAAAAAAGCGTGGAGAACATACCTGTCACTCGCTCCGCTTCTTGAGGCCTTCGCATTGCCCGGTATAGTAGAACGAGCAACGCAGAACCCACGCCGATGAATTTATATAGTTCCATATACCTGCACCTACCACATGTTCACATTGATAAATCAATGCAAATCGACAGAGATATGCAAGCATAAGGATGTCTATAAAAACATCCCATGAGCATCTACCATTGCCATGTCCATGACTATACCTTGGAAGTTGCGAAGTTTCAAGAAGCCAGAACAAAGCGCATGTAAACGCCTCTTCTAATATATAGCGACTCCATCCCCTACCCTAACTCTCACTGCAAGCATTTCTGACATTATCGTCTTCATCCCACATTAAGCCCGGCGCGGGTCAGTATCCAATTCCAAAAAGATTTTTTGCAGATATAATCAGCAGATATCCAAATCAGAATGGAAACCAAGGAATCATCTGCAAAAATAATAAATAATTTCAAAATGAACATATCAATAGCCAATATTTTTATGATGAAACAAAGAAACACCCAAAAACTAATCACGAGCAAACCCATAATCCAAGGTGAGTACCCATTGATATTTCGGTCGATATCTCAACGCCCAAAATATAAACGCTTGTTCCACAAAAATCAAGATAGACGTTCCGGCTGACATCGGAATACACAAAAACATTATGGCATCGAAATCAGGAAACCATTCCTGCATTTCGATGCCATATTCTATTGTTACCGTATTATCTATCCAATTCGTGCTATTCTCTTTGTATTATTCATCTGATTCTCATCTTTGTCCAAATCAGGCGAGGTATCATTCGCCAAAAGAACACAAGAATCCGGTAAAGCCAGTTGATGGTGACCACGGACTTACGCCGTTCAAGCGCATCCACGATGTCGGCCGCCACTTTCTCCGCATCGAGTTGCATGGGGAAACTGCTTCCTTCTATCAGCGGCGTCTTGACAAATCCCGGCCTGATGTCGGATATATGTATGTTGCGTATGCCTTTTATGTTTGCTAACTGGCAGAGACTTTCAAGATAGTGGCTTGTAAACCGCTTGGAAGCCGAGTATGCCGGTGCGGCTCCGAGCCCCTTTGTCCCCGCAATGGAACTGATGACGGCTATCCGGCCGTCTATATCCGCATGCGATTCGAAATATCGGAATGCCTCACCCACGAGCCTTGCCATGCCGAGACAGTTTGTCTTTATGGTTTTCAGTTCCCTGTCAGCTTCAAGCTCTGTGTTATAATAACCGATGCCGGAGCTATGGAAATACATGTCTATCCTACCGCCAAGTTTACGGATAAGCCGATGCAAGCCGTCAGTAGCTTCGGATGTCGTGACGTCAATCACCTCGCTGGCAACAATGCCATCAATTTCCGCCACCATCTTGGCCAACACGTCTCCCCGCCTGCCCGCGACGCCGACTCTCCAGCCACGCCGGGCTAGAACCTTTGCCACTTCAAGCCCGATGCCGGAAGTGGCTCCCATCACAACGGCGGTACGTGAAAACGATTTCTCCATGTCTATTATATTTGAAAACAGATTTCCTATTATTCGCATACATTGTTATCTATTAAGTCTCTCCAATAGCCCCACAATGCTGTCTGCCACCCCACCCATGTCACGTCATACTTTATCAAATATGCGATACACAGTACTCACGGGCAACTATTTGAAAAACAAAATTATAAAAATTTCTCTCAAACCAAATAGGAATACTGATAAAAAAACTAAGATTATTAAGAAAGTGACACCCAAAATGTAAACGTTTGCATCAAAAAACGCGGTCGCGTAAATACGTAATAATCAATATTTCAGTATCTTTGCTGACAGAACCTAAAATAATAAAACGAACAACAATGGAAAGAACATGGAGATGGTTTGGCAAGAACGACAAGATCACACTTGCCATGCTAAAGGAAATCGGTGTCGAGGGCATCGTGACAGCTCTTCACGACGTGCCGCTGGGCGAAGTATGGACACGTGAGAAGATACGTGACCTGCGCGAATACATCGAAAGCTACGGTATGCGCTGGAGCGTCGTCGAGAGTCTGCCCGTAGTGGAGAGCATCAAGTATGGCGGACCGGACCGCGACGAACAGATTGAGCGCTACAAGGAAAGTCTGCGCAATCTGTCGGCCGAGGGCATACATACGATTTGCTATAACTTCATGCCCGTACTCGACTGGGCACGCACGGACCTCGACCATCCCAACCCCAACGGAACGACAAACCTGTATTTCTCCTTTGCCGAATTTGCCTATTTCGACATATACATCCTGCAACGCAAAGGTGCGCGCGAGGATTGGGCGAACTTCAAGATAAAGGGCGTCGAGCGTGACATTCTCGCCGAGGCGGACGAAATCAAGGCGCGGATGACACCGGAAGACGACCGCAAGCTGGTTGAGAACATCGTCATAAAGACCCAGGGCTTTGTCTCCGGAAACTTCAAGGAGGGCGAGGCGCAGCCCGTAGAACTGTTCCGCAAGCTGCTGGCGCTCTACGACGGCATCAGCAAGGAGCAGCTGCGCGAGAACATGCGCTACTTCCTCGCGGCCATCATGCCGGTATGCGAGGAGTGCGGCATGTACATGTGCGTCCATCCGGACGACCCGCCCTACCCCATCCTCGGTCTGCCGCGAATCGTGACATGTGACGAGGACATCGAATGGTTCCTCAACGCGGTCGACAATCCTCACAACGGACTGACATTCTGCGCCGGAAGCCTGTCGGCCGGAGCCCACAACGACATTGTGGAACTGGCCCGCAAGTACGCCTCACGCACTTGGTTCGTCCATCTGCGCTCATGCCACATCTTCCCCAACGGCGACTTCACCGAGGCAAGCCATCTGGGCGGACGTGCCGACGTGATAGAGCTGGCACGCATTTTCGAGAAGACAAACCCGAAGCTCCCCATGCGCGTGGACCACGGCATGACGATGCTGGGCGACGGCGAGCGCGGATATAACGCCGGCTATTCGTTTCTCGGACGAATGTTCGCCATGGGCCAGGTGCAGGGCATCCTTGCCACTGTTGACCGCGAACTGGGCATAGAGTATAAGCAGCCAGGATTTCACGAATAACTTGTAACTTGAAACTTGTAACTTGAAACTTGTAACTTGTAACTTTACATGTGCTACAGAGTACAGGCAGTGAAACAATCAACCTTCAACATAAATAAATCATGAACGAACTTTTCAACATAAAGGACTACGTCGTAGTCATCACCGGCGGAACGGGAGTGCTCGGCCGGGCCATAGCAAAATATCTGGCACGTAACGGTGCCAAAGTGATAATCCTCGGACGCAAGGAGGACGTTGGCAACGCCATCGCTGAAGAAATCAGCAAGGCCGGCGGAACATGCGAATTCATGAAGACAGACGTCATGTGTCAGGAGACGGTGCAGAAGAACTGCGACGACATCATGGCGAAGTACGGCCGCATCGACACGCTGCTCAACGCAGCCGGCGGCAACATGGCCGGCGCCACCATCGGCCCGGACCAGAACTTCTTCGACCTCGACCCGGAACAGTTCCAGCGCGTCCTGTCGCTCAACCTCACCGGCACCGTCATTCCGACGCAGGTCTTCCTCAAGCCGATGACGGATCAGGGCCGCGGAAGCATCATCAACTTCTCGTCAATGGCCTCTTTCCGCCCCATGACCCGCGTCTGCGGCTATGCGGCAGCAAAGGCCGGCATCAGCAATTTCACGGCTTTCATGGCTACGGAATGTGCAAAGAAGTTCGGTGAGGGAATCCGCGTTAACGCCATTGCCCCCGGTTTCTTCATCACCGAGCAGAACCGCGCCCTGCTGACCAACCCCGACGGGTCATACACCCAGCGCGGTCAGGACGTCATACGTCAGACCCCGTTCGGCCGCATGGGCGACCCGGACGAACTGTGCGGAACGATCCACTATCTGATGAGTGACGCCGCACGCTTCGTGACCGGTACGGTGGCCGTGGTTGACGGCGGTTTCAACGCCTTCGCCATGTAACGAAAGACATCTTTAAACGCAAAGACGCGAAGAAGCAAAATTCTAAGACATTGACTTTGCGTCTTCGCGTCTTTGCGTTTAAATATCCTCCGGAACTATTGACCGGCCAGCGTCCTGACGGTCTTCAGGAACTCGTCCATATCGTCAGTGTGATTCCAATGCAGCTTGTGCATGTTGCCCTGTTTGTCAATCAGACGGTATGTGGGATAGCCCGTCAGGCCGACATAACTCTCCACGGCCGCCTGTTGTTTTTCCGGAAGCAGATAGTGAACGCAGTCGGAACCGGTGAGACCATATTCCGCTATGATGTTCTTCCACGACTCCTCCTGCGAGCGGTTGGCCAGATAGAGATATACGATGTCATAGTCTTTCAGCTGCTTCTTCACTTCGGGAGACTCCTTCAGCTTTCTCTTGCACGGCGAGCACCACGTTCCCCATATATCGAGATAGACAATCCGTCCCCTGTATGGTTCCACAATCTTGTCGAGTATGGCCTTGCCGTCGGTCAGTCCCTCAACGTCAGAAGACGGGCGGATGCTTGCCTTGACGGCAACTTCGGCCTTTTCTGCAAGCTGTTTGTAATAGTTGTGGGCTTCGAGTATAGCCTTGCGTACGACAGGGTGCTTTATTCCGTTGGCCACAGCGAGATGGCTCTCCGGCAGCGGTACATGGTCATGGTCGATATAGAAGTAAAGTTCGCGTGCGCGGCAGATGTCGCGCAGCGTCGGGTCAGAGTAAAGCGAGTCTATGACTTCCGCCTCGTTCTGGAACGGCTTGGGCATCTTCGCTTTGTAGAAAGATTGAAAATCGTCACGGCGGAATATGGCGTCAAGTTCTTCGTCGATTCCGGTATATTTCTCACTTATCTTCTTTCTGAAACTCTCACGCTCTTCGTCCTTGGTCAGTTTCGAATATTCCTTCATCTCGTCAAGAAAACCCTGCCATTTCTTTATTGTCGCCTCTTCGTCCTTGCTGTACACCATCCCTTCCTTCTTGAACGACAGGAGCCGTTCGGGGGTCACAATCGTGTTTTTCGGCTTCTGGCGTTTATAATAGGAAATGAGGTAATACAAGTAGTAATCAAATGAGCGAGTGAGCGACAGCGGGACATCCGAATTTATGATTGCCGTCTTGCCCACATAGTCAAGAAGCTCTGCCGGCAGAGTGTTGTCATTGGCATAATACTGCAACTGCATCAATTCCCAACATGCCGTGAATTTGCAGTCCTCGCGATGGTAGTCAAGGTAACGTCTGCTCAGCGTCGGACATTTCCTGGCCTGTGCCTTTATCTTTTCAAGATTCTGACAATATGCGTCGGTCCATCGGTTCTTCAGTACTATGATAGAGTCATTGTCCAAATCTCCACGCAGGTCAACGTATGCACTTTCAGACCTCATCCTGTGAGCCAGCAACTCGTTCTGCAGCCGTGCATTCTTGCCCATGAACAATGTGCATCCGGCCTTCTTGTCAATGAGCAGGAAGTAGGTCTCACCCGGCTCCAATACCGTGGCGACCGGCGAACGCTTTCTGTCCAGATACATTTCCTGAGCTCCTGTCAAAGGAATCTTTATCTGGAAACGGCCGAGAGAGTCGATTTTGGCCGAATACGTATTCTCGGAATGTGTCAGGACGTTGTAAACGTCGACCTCAAAGTCCTTGCCGGCGTCGAGCAGCTCTGCTGGCCAGTCCTTCAGCCATCCGTTTATGACGGCCTCACCTTCCGCCAGCTCGGTCTTGAACGGCGTTTCGTCAGGCGTGGGATAGTCCGGAAGGAATTTTGAGGTTATCCGCGAACAGAGCATCTTACGGCCGTTGATAGCGATGCTGCGCTTACCGTCTTTTTCCTTGCCCAACGTGACGGTGACGTCCTCGTTGCCGTCTGTCAGGACGACCTTTTTGTCCTTACGGACTTTATATCGCCACAACCTGCTGTCGTACACGGCACAATCCTCATAAAGACCTATTTCCCAGTCGCCCGACTCTTCGTTGCGCCAGTTGCTGTTGAAGAGACCGGTCTTGCAGTAAACAGCCGGGTCGGTTATGCTCCAGATTTTGAACGCATTTTTTATGTTTCCTTCAATGAAGTCGAAACTTCTGATTCCTGCGGGCATGGGGTCGAAATGAAGAGCGACGTCCAATTCGCCGCTGTCAGATACCCTGAAGTCTTTATTCAGCTCTATCGCCCGCACATTTTCACCGACAATCTCAGCCGACTTGATTTTATATGACTGTCCGTTGTCAGCCTTCAGACATGCAGTCGACTGAACATTTATTTTTGCCCGTGGCTGGAATTTCAAGTTAAGCCGCAAAATGGTCTCCGTATCTTTAAACTCGACCTCGGTCACCTTGAACGCATCTTCCGTATAAGGCATGTTGATGGCGGCCGGTTCTTTCCAGACTTTCTGCGCGAGACAGGTGGTTATCATGCTTAATGTCATGACAAGCGATAAAACAAGTTGTTTCATATTCTGATTAGTTCATGTATATTCACGTTGTGGTAAAGATATGCAGATGAGACGACGGAAGCCCGGTTTAGCTGTGTCGGGGGCAACTTTGTCATGAGGCAAAGGTACATAAAATGTCCGATAACAGGATGTTTCCACATCGTTTATTAAGTTTCATTATCAATAATGCTCATTTTGTAACGGATAGGAAAGTATGGGGCAATCCAGATGATAATAATGGAAAGGACTTTCACGCTGTAGCGGAGTTATCTTCCGAACAGCCATGATTTTCAAGCGGAATTATCTTTGCGCCTTTGCGGCCTTTGCGTTGAATTACATGACGCAAGCCCATTCATTTTCGTAATTTAAATTCTGATTTTTAGGCCAACGAGAGGAGGGACTTTTCAAAAAATATCGGCCGAGGCCGCAAATATCGCAAGCATGCGCGTATCAAAAATCAGGGGTCTGCGTGACGATATATTTACATATTTCATAACCGGCTCATCCATAGTCACATACAGACAGCCACCATCCCGTCGGAAAACGGCGGCGGCGCGATGGTCTTGCCGTAAGGCCCTCCCGAGGTTACAATAGCGGCCCCGTTGCATCGCAATAAGGCCACCGTTGCACTGCGAAAGCGGCCCCGTCGCAACCCCGGGAGGGCCTTACGGCAGAAAAAAGGTAGCTTTTCAGGACAAAATCAACGGTCACAAACACGGCAAAATCTCCGCTCTGGAAAAGCCGTAAGGGCCTTACGGGAGTGAGACGCGGCAAAAATCCGTCTGTTGCCGCATGACAGCCGGAAGCCGTAAGGCCCTTACAGCAACAAAAAAGTCCGTCGGACGGTCTAAAACGAAATTTTTCACGTACATGGTTTTGTAAGAATAAAATATCAGAGAGATATTCTAAATGAGCACTATTGCATTAAGAATAGAGTATCAGACCGACAAGCATGCCGCAATAATCAGTCTGCATGAGGAACCTGCCTGCCAGGAAACGCTACACCGTTCCAAACCGAAGGAAACAAAAAAGCCCCGAACCGTCACGGTCAGGAGTTTCGAAAAGTTCTTTAATCAATGAAAATGATTTATTTAATATACGACACGACAGGCTAACTTATCATCAGCCCGGAGCCTAAATCATTTGCCAACCGGGCGACTCCATCACGGATTTTGTCTATCTGAGCCTGCTTCGGCTCACGGATGGAAGTCACATACTGATGCAGTACGGAGGCGTTGATACCAGCACACCATCCGCCTCACGGCATTTCAAACCACCGCCGACCCGAAAGCAAAAAACGCTGATTGAAATGTTCAATCAGCGTTTTTTCGGGAGGTGCCTAGCAGATTCGAACTGCTGTAGACGGTTTTGCAGACCGTTGACTAAGCCACTCATCCAAGGCACCAGTGCTCGTTTGCGGTTGCAAAGGTAGGCATTTTCTTTCATTCGGCAAAACTTTTCAGCGCTTTTTTTGCTTCCGACTGGCTATTTTGCCACATTCTGCGCCTTTCTGTGTCGTTTTTCATTCATTTTTGTCCGGCGTTCGACGCCATTGGAAGGACATTGAACTGAGCGTCGTCGCATCATTTCCTCGCGCAAGGCGCAGCCTTCGCAGCCGTAGCACGGGCTGTTCCTGCGTCTCAGCGCCAGCCATACGCGGCGGACAGCATAACCCACCGATGCTATCAGAATAAGGATTACGAAAAATGTCTGCATCCGAAGAACTTCTTGTATTCCGATTCAAAATTGGGCGTGAAGACACCCTTCCCCATGTTGGCGGCTATCTCGTCCGTTGTCCAAAAGCGCCCGCCATCAAGCTCATCGGCATTTGGAGTGACTGGGCCGTCATAGACAGTCTTGTTGACATAGACGAGCTCACGCTCACGGTCACTCTCGAAGACATAGCTTCCGAGGCGTTCCGCCTGAAAGTCCATCACGCCGAGTTCTTCGCGGACCTCACGTGCCAGAGCCTGGGCGACATTCTCGCCGAGTCCGACATGGCCGCCGGTGGCCGTATCCCAGCGACCCGGCTGTATGTCCTTCCACGCCGGACGCTTCTGCAAATAAAGCTCGCCGGAACTGTTGAAGAGGTGAAGATGGACGACGGGGTGCAACGCCATGGAGCCGCCATGGGCCTCGCCGCGCGTGATTGAGCCGAGAATCCGACCGTTCTCGTCCACGACCGGGAACAGCTCTTCTTTATTATCCATGAGTTTCAGATATTTGTAAGACGTTTCTGCAGGGCCTTACTGATTGCCTGTATGCGCCGGCCCTGCTTTTCGATGTCCTTGCGCACATTATTAATATTATGATAGAAATCGGAGAATGCGTTCAGGAAGAAATTGGGCTGAGCGTCGACTTCCGTTATCTCGGGATTAGTGATGATGTTTATTCCGCGGCGCTCGATATGCACGTCGATGTCCGCCCCCGTAACGACAGGGTCACCGTCGTAGTGGATTGCGCCGGGACCGTTCCTGTGTATGCGTACCCGTGGTGTCCTGAAAGTCTTAATCTTGGAGTTCTTGTCAAGTGTCTTGCTGAACAAATCGATACTTATCTGCGGAGCGTCAAAAGCGTTGAACGGCTCCATTATAATAATGTCCATCAGTCCGTCGGTCATCGTCGCCTTCGGTGCGATATAGGCGTTGTTGCCGTATTGGGAGGCATTGGCACAGGCTATGAGGAACGCCTTGTGTGTGGTGGCACCGGTCTCGTCGACGATTTCGTATGTCTCCGGCTTATATTTCAGTCCCTCCTGAAGGACCTTCTCGACGTAGGTTATCGGTCCGCGCTTGCCGGCCTCGGCAAACTTAAGACTGATAAAGGCGTCGAAGCCCATGCCGCAGGTGCAGAAGAACGGATAGCCGTTGATGACACCGTAGTCCAGCGCCTCTATCTTACAATGGTTGATAATCCTGATGGCCTTGCAGACGTCCATCGGAAGGCACAGATGACGGGCCAGTCCGTTGCCGGAACCGCATGGAATGATACCGAGCGCCGTATCTGAATGAATGACCGAACGCGCCACTTCATTGACAGTTCCATCGCCTCCGACTGCCACAACGATATCCATACCCTCCTTCACACTATGGCGGGCAATCTCTGCTGCGTGTCCGGCATACTCCGTAAACCTCACCTGATAGTCAAACTTATCCTTATCAAGCGTTTTGGCAATCAAGTCGGGAATATTATCCTTACCGTGATTTCCCGATACCGGATTCAGTATAAACAATATGCTCTTCTTACCGTTCATCTCTTGCAAAATTACGAATTTAGCTCAAAATACCGTCCATATATTACATAAAAATAGGGAAAAGTGACAATTCTTAGCAAAAAAGTATATTGTTTGACAAAAAATGTGTAACTTTGCGGCCTGTATAATTTAGTAGTTTATCTACACAAATTCGTTTTTAACGTGGGACAGTTACAAGAAAGATACAAGAACTACCGCGAGCCTCAGAAATTCATGGAGGCTGGCGTGTATCCTTATTTTCGTGCCATCACAAGCAAACAGGGTACGGAAGTTGAAATGGCAGGACAGCGGGTCCTTATGTTCGGTTCTAACGCATATACGGGACTGACAGGCGACGAACGCATCATCAACGCAGCCAAGGACGCCCTTGACAAGTACGGTTCCGGTTGCGCCGGAAGCCGCTTCCTCAACGGTACGCTTGATCTGCATGTCCAGCTTGAGAAAGAACTCGCAGAGTTTGAAGGCAAGGATGACTGCCTTTGCTTCTCTACAGGATTTTCAGTAAACGCGGGTGTCATTGCCGTAGTTGCCGGACGTGGCGACTATATTATATGTGATGACCGCGACCATGCGAGCATCGTTGACGGCCGGCGCCTTTCATTCGCCAAGCAGTTGCACTACAAGCACAACGACATGGAGGATCTGGAGAACATCCTGAAGACCCTTCCCAAAGAAGCCGTCAAGCTGATTGTCGTTGACGGCGTGTTCTCAATGGAAGGAGACCTCTGCAAGCTGCCGGAAATCGTTGAGCTGAAGCACAAGTACAACTGCTCGATCATGGTTGACGAGGCTCACGGTCTCGGTGTTTTCGGCAAGGAAGGCCGTGGCGTATGCGACCATTTCGGTCTGACGGACGAGGTAGACCTCATCATGGGAACGTTCTCGAAGTCACTCGCCAGCATCGGCGGTTTCATCGCAGGCGATGCCGACACAATCAACTATCTGCGTCACACCTGCCGCACATACATATTCAGCGCATCCGACACACCTGCTGCTACCGCAGCCGCAATGGAGGCATTGCATATCCTGAAAAGCGAGCCCGAGCGCATCGAGGCTCTCTGGAAAGTTACAAAGTATGCCCTGAAACGTTTCCGCGAGGAAGGATTTGAAATCGGAGACACCGAGAGCCCGATTATCCCGCTCTACGTCCACGACATTGACAAGACATTCCTCGTGACCAAGCTGGCTTTCGACGCCGGCGTGTTCATCAATCCTGTTATCCCGCCCGCATGCGCCCCTCAGGACACACTGGTGCGCTTCGCACTCATGGCAACACATACGGAAGAACAGGTTGAGCGTGGCGTCCAGGCCTTGACGAAAATATTCCGCGAGCAGAATATCATAAAATAGTTCTGGTAAAATTTGCAAGACTCAGGGAAAATAAGTACTTTTGCAACCGCAAAATACAAATATGAACAATGATGTTTTGCAATCGGGGTGTAGCGCAGCCCGGTAGCGCTCCTGGTTTGGGACCAGGCGGCCGCAGGTTCGAATCCTGTCGCCCCGACGCGACAAAAAAATCCTCACCGCAACGACGGTGAGGATTTTTTGTTTTATTTTAGTTTAGAGCTTAAAGTTAAAAGTTCAGAGTGATAAGTGAAGAGGTATGATTACCTTTTAGGGCAGAGTTTAGAGTGAATCAGCAGATTCATGCCCTCCTTTATTCTTTGTTCTGCCCTTAAAAGGTAATCATACATCTTCACTCATCACTCTGAACTCTTAACTTTAAGCTCTGAACTCTTACCTTAAAAAATCAATATGCGAAAAGAGGATAGCTCTTCATCGTCTCGTTGACACGGGCGCGGACCTTGGCAATTACCTCCTCGTTCTCCGGGTCATTGAGAACCTCCTCAATAAGTTCGGCGATGAGAACCATCAAGTCCTCCTTGGCTCCACGTGTCGTTATGGCAGGTGTTCCGAGGCGGATACCGCTTGTCTGGAAGGCGCTGCGGCTGTCAAACGGCACCATGTTCTTGTTGACGGTGATGTCAGCAGCCACGAGAGCGTTCTCTGCCACCTTTCCTGTCAACTCTGGATACTTCGAACGGAGGTCAACGAGCATTGAGTGGTTGTCCGTTCCGCCGCTCACGATGGTGAAACCGCGCTTCACCAGTTCGTCAGCCAGCACCTTCGCGTTCTTCTGAACCTGAACGGCCCACTCCTTGAACTCGGGCTGCAAAGCCTCGCCGAAGGCCACGGCCTTGGCTGCGATGACATGCTCCAAAGGACCACCCTGCTGGCCAGGGAACACGGCCGAGTTGAGCAGCTGGCTCATCATCTTCGTCACGCCCTTGGGAGTCTTCAGACCCCACGGGTTCTCAAAGTCCTTACCCATAAGAATGATACCGCCACGCGGGCCACGCAGGGTCTTGTGTGTCGTAGACGTAACGATGTGGGCATACTTCACCGGATTGTCCAGCAGACCGGCTGCAATCAGTCCGGCCGGATGGGCCATATCAATCATCAATATAGCGCCTACCTTGTCGGCAATCTCACGCATACGCTTGTAGTCCCACTCACGGCTATAGGCTGAACCTCCGCCGATGATGAGCTTCGGTTTGTGCTCCAGCGCCAAGGCCTCCATCTGGTCGTAGTCCACACGTCCCGTCTCTTCCTTGAGGTCATATCCGATGGCATTATAGAGAATGCCGGAGGTGTTTACGGATGAGCCATGCGAAAGGTGACCGCCATGAGCGAGATTGAGACCTAAGAAAGTGTCGCCCGGATTGAGCACTGTGAGCAGCACGGCTGCATTGGCCTGCGCACCGGAGTGAGGCTGCACATTGGCATATTCGGCACCGAAGAGCTTGCAGACACGGTCAATGGCCAGCTGTTCCACCTGATCCACAACGCCGCAACCGCCGTAATAGCGCTTGCCGGGATAGCCCTCGGCGTACTTGTTGGTCAGGTAAGAGCCCATAGCCTCCATCACCTCGTCACTTACGAAATTCTCTGATGCGATGAGCTCCATGCCCTTGAGCTGGCGCTGGTGCTCTTTCTCGATAAGGTCAAAAATCTCTTGATCTCTTTTCATTGTTGATTGACTGTTATATTTATTAAAGTTGGTTTATCCTCGGGGATTTTCCTGAAAACGCATGCTGTCACCATGAAAACACGCTGCAAATTTAACCATTATTTCCCACCTGAGCAAAAAAGCAAGGTGGAATCGGTGCCTGTCACACCAATTCCACCTTATCTATGTCCTGTTCCTTCTCGCAATAATGACATTTCAACGTCCCGTGTTCCTTGTCCGTAACGTGGAAAAGCGTCGGCATCGGCTCGTTGTTAGTTATGCACTTGGGGTTGTTGCACCTGACAATGCCCCTCAGGTCGTCGGGCGTGAGCACCGTCTTCTTCTCCACAACCTCGAAATCGCGGATGATGTTGAGCACGATGTTCGGGGCGACAACCGACAGACGCGAAATCTCCTCGTCCGTAAAGAACTTGTCCTCCACCTTTATGATGCCCTTGCGTCCGAGCTTCTCCGATTTATAGTTATATCCGATTGTCACCTGCGTCGACAGCTTTTCCAGCCGCAGCAGGCTCACGACCTGATAAGTCTTCTCTGCCGGTATATGGTCTATCACGGTGCCGTTCTCGATGGCGGCCACCAGCATCTGATTCTTGTCCATAAGTCTTTATCCTGTTTATTGATAAATCTCTATCCTACATTATTGATAAGTCTTCATCCTGTCGCTGATTAGTCCCTACCCTATTATTGTCTTGTCGTTCCTGACCTCGTCAAGCGTTATGCCCAGCACGTCACAGAAGATTGCCTCACGCGCAAAGAGACCGTTGCCGGCCTGCTGGATGTAATAGGCATGAGGATTCTCGTCGACGTCGTATGCAATCTCGTTCACACGCGGCAGCGGATGGAGAATCTTCATGTTCGGCTTGGCATTGGCTAGCATGTCGTTGCGCAGGATGTAGACGTTCTTCACCCGCTCATATTCCATCAGGTCGGAGAAGCGTTCCTTCTGCACGCGCGTCATATATAATATGTCGGCGTCGGCTATTACATCCTCGTTGAAGTCCGTATGCTCCTCGAACTTTATGCCGTTCTCGCGGCAATAGAGCTTATACTCATCGGGCATGGCCAGCTCCTTCGGCGCGACGAAATGGAACGTCGGATTGAAATGGCGCATGGCCATGATGAGCGAATGGACCGTGCGTCCGTATTTCAGGTCGCCGACGAGATAGATATTCAGGTTTTCGAGCGTGCCCTGAGTCTTGTATATGGAATAGAGGTCGAGCATGCACTGCGACGGATGCTGATGGGCACCGTCTCCCGCATTGACGATAGGAACGGGCGAGACCTCGCTGGCATATTGTGCCGCACCTTCTATATAATGGCGCATCACAATCACGTCGGCATAGTTAGCCACCATCAAAATTGTGTCTTTCAGCGTCTCGCCCTTTGTTCCGCTCGTAATCTTCGGATCCGCAAATCCTATCACACGTGCGCCGAGCCTGTTGGCAGCCGTCTCAAAGCTGAGGCGCGTACGTGTCGACGGTTCAAAGAACAGCGTTGCAACAACCTTTCCTTTCAGAAGTTCCCTGTTGGGATGCCGCTCAAACTCCTGTGCCATCTCTATCATATAGAGAATCTTCTCCTTGGTTATGTCGGCAATAGTCACAAAATCATGCTTTTCCATCCGTTCTCTTAAGCTATTTCTGTTTTTGAGTGCTAAGTTACACATTATTTCCGAGTTATCGGGCCGATTGCGCAGAAAATCTGTTTTATTTTCTCGTATCTGAGCGAAAATCCGTATTTTTGCATGTCATACGACAGGTATATCGACGTACAACTATTATATGAGAAAAGTATTTGTCCTTTTTCTTTGGTCCCTGCTTGCGGTAATATTCATTGGTGCCGCCGTGGCTTTCACGGCTATCGCGAAAGGCTGGATTGGATACATGCCGCCGATTGAGGACCTCCAGAACCCCATCAACAGATTTGCAACACAGATTTATTCGGCCGACGGGAAAATCATGGGAACGTGGAACTACAACAAGGAGAACCGCATCTGCATCGACTACTCCCAGCTCCCGCCCTCCCTCGTCCAGGCTCTCGTCGCCACCGAGGACGCCCGCTTCTACGACCACTCCGGCATTGACTTCTACGCCCTCGGCCGCGCCGTCATCAAGCGCGGCATCATGGGACAGGTCAGCGCCGGCGGAGGCTCGACCATAACACAGCAGCTGGCCAAGCAGCTCTACTCCGGAAAGGCCGGAAGCGTCACCGAGCGGTTGCTCCAGAAACCAATAGAATGGGTCATTGCCGTACAGCTTGAGCGCAACTACACCAAGGACGAAATCATTGCGCTCTATCTCAACTACTTCGATTTCCTTCACAATGCGGTCGGTATCAAGACCGCAGCCAATACCTATTTTAATAAGGAGCCCCGCGACCTCAGCGTGACAGAGGCTGCCACGCTCATCGGCTTGTGCAAGAATCCGTCCTACTACAACCCCGTGCGCCATCCCGAACGCAGCCGCGAGCGCCGCAACGTCGTTCTGATGCAGATGCGGAAGGCCGGCTATCTCACCGACGAGCAGTATGAGCAATATGCCGCCGAGCCGCTCAATCTCAACTTCCACGTCTCCGACCACAAGGACGGCATCGCTGCCTACTTCCGCGAGTATCTGCGCCGCTACATGATGGCGAAGAAACCGGAACGCAAGGACTATCCCGAATGGGGACGAATCAAATACTATCAGGACTCCATCAACTGGGAGAACGACCCGCTCTACGGCTGGTGCAACAAGAACCGGAAGAAGAACGGCGAGCCCTATAACGTCTATACGGACGGTCTGAAGGTCTATACGACCATTGACTCACGCATGCAGAAATATGCCGAACAGGCCACCTACGAGCATGTCGTGAAGTTCCTCCAGCCCGCTTTCGACCGTGAGAACCGCGGAAAGGCGACGGCTCCGTTCTCCGGCGCACTGACCAAGGAGCAGGTGCGCAAGATTCTGATGCGCTCCGTCAACCAGAGCGAACGCTACCGCACGATGAGGGCGGCAGGAGCGTCCGACGAGGAAATCAGACGGGCCTTCCACACTCCAGTGGAGATGTCAATCTTCACATATCACGGCGAGATTGACACCGTGATGACCCCACTCGACTCCATCCGCTACTACAAGTCGTTCCTTCGCTGCGGTTTCATGAGCATGAACCCGAAGGACGGT
>ULPR01054035.1_pt1 | contig 19324 bp, 18 predicted proteins | sample 1953681 | NCBI WGS metagenome assembly ULPR01 (sample SAMEA4835634, study PRJEB28245) | human gut metagenome | biome: gut microbiome; material: fecal sample | place: Denmark | collected 2008 | reverse complement strand
ATTTGCGAGCCAATGCGCGTGGACGGGCAGGGGCAAAGGCAGGAAAGACTTTACGGGAGACTTGCCCGACACATCACACAAAATATAAGTAGAAAGAGGAAAAGATGGCAGAAAAAGCAACACAGGTAAAAGAAGATGCAGTGTTTAATATATTACTGAAATTATTTTTTATTTTTCTAATGTTGCTTGGTTTTGCTTTTGAGTATGCTGCCATCAATAATGCAGAAGGGGATATTTTGAATATATACTATTCTGTGATGACAGCATGTTTATTTTTCTTTGTTTTGACTTTTTTTTCTAAAATACGAGTTATAGCATATTGTGCGTTTGTTATTTGCATTGTTGTTTATGGGTATATGCATGATAACCTTAATGAGATTGTGACTGAACGCCGTAGGGTAGATTGCCTTGAAACGGGGAAGATTTACGACCCCGTTCAAAAAATCTGCCGAAGCGACTGTTGGAAATGGGACGATGAGCAGGGATGTTTGAAAGAGTAAGTCTTACCTGACGAAAGATAGTTCACAAAGAAATCCATTACTTTTGCAAATATTGCAAAAACTGATGAGGCCTGTAGTGTAGGACTGACTTTCACTTCGTTCGGCCGCACAGGCGCGCATTGCCGTCGGCAACCGGCATACTTCCGTCTGTCTTGCGCTGGCAGTCGAACCTGCTTTTCGGTTTGAGTCCAAAATCATTATTTAAAACAAAAAAAAACGCCGCAAGGGTGCATTTTTGTTTTAATGGTGGGGCTTGGCTAGCAATTCACGAACTATTCTTTTATCCAACATCTCAATAAATAGCATATACAATATACATATCGTGGACTATATGCATCTTATAAAATTGTAGATACTCCTCCTTTTATAGTCAAATTAACATCTTCTTTTTTACGATTCTTTTTCTAATCTTCACATTTTATTATCTAATTTTGAGCTACGCTTTCCAAAGTGCTAATTTCAATATCTTCCATAGGAGATGCTTGTGAATAACATTAAACTGATCATAGAAAGACCAATTAATTCAATAGCTGTTGGTTGGACTATACTTCTATTAACTCTACAACTAATTTTCTTTCATTATTATGAAAGTCATCAAATATTAATTTTGCTTTCGAATAAATGTATGGTAGATTTTGTATCTGTTATTGGGTTATTTGGAATAGGTGAAATCTTTGCGGCTCTTATCTTAACTAAAGAGAATTTTGTTAAATTTAATGCTGTATATACATTCATTCTGACTATTATATTGACTATTGGTGCTGCTATTATGGCGGCCGCAATAATTGGTTCGTTCCGTATTTTACACTTTTTATCGTATTTATTAAAAGAAAATGGAATGCAACACATTCCCTTCTATAATTTTCTTTCTATAATGTATATCAACATCATTACTTTATTGGGACTAACCATTCCAGATAAATATTTTGGAAAAATAAAATATAAACGTAAGCAACTAATTATAATAATTTCTTATTTTGTTATCATCTCAATCCATTTTTAATAAGAAACAAACCTCATAATTGTTGCTTATGAATTATATTTACTTCATTAAGTTTTTATAAATTTAGTTTACCTTAAGAAGTTATATATAAAATTACTAAAGAACTTCAAAAATATGTATTGCTGTAAAATTATTTTATAAACAAAAGAGCAAAGAAATAAATCCCTGCTCCTTTGCTCCTGCGTTATCTGCAGTTTCTCACTCCAAAATCATATTGCTACAATACTTATATGAAAAGGAGTGCTAAAAAACAATCTGTACGTAACTTTTTATTGTTAAGTATGCTGGTCTGTATGCCAATTTCTTAAATAGAGATGTCCCTAAGACCCTACTGGACTCCAACTATATTAAACCATTGAAAAATAAAGAAATATAAACAAACGAGTTCGGAAATCTCTTCCAAAATATGATTTTAAAATTACAACATCCGAATTCGGTTAAGCTATTGATTTATAAAAGAAAAATAGCTCCAAAGATAGGAGCTGTTAACTATGGTGGGGCTGAGCTAGCAATTCACGAACTACGTTTCATGAAAAAAATTGAATAAAAGTAAAAATTGCAAGAATCTAAATTTTTCTGGATTTTTACATAATTGTAAGTTATCATAAGAAAAATCAACATATTTGAGCTTATTTATGGAAAACACAGAAGAATATATTTCATCTGCTTTTATTGACTTACATTATGAGGGTAAGAAAATAAAAGAACACACAATGGATTGGTACGAATTTTCATCCTCCATTGATGGTCTTACCTGCTTACTTAAAAATGTAGCTGAAACTCTAGGAGTACCTGAAAACAAATTAAGTATTGAAATTGGAAGTATTCAGGACGGAGGGCTAAAAACAAAAATAGTCATTAAATGTGCTATGGGGATATGGTTTCTTGATCATTTAGGTGGTTATATTCTTGACAACGCACTTGATGCCATTAATGCCGATAAGTTTATTAAAGAACAAACTATTAAGGTGGCAAATAAAACTCTTAATATTTGTGATAAAGGCTTAGATTTAGTAAATGATATTCTCGACAGAACAAATACTTTCATAAATAATAAACTTAATAAAAAAAATGAAAATAACCCTATCAAATTATTGGCAGCATCTAGAGATAACATTGATACTCAAATAATGAAAAACCAAAAAAATCATAGATGTCTGGAGCAATTTGTTGAATGTCTTTCAAACGATGTTGAAAAATTGGAATACTCTCCTAGTTCCTCTAAAGGACATAAAACAGATATAACATTTACTCCCAAAGAACTGCCATTCTTAACAAATCCAATAAAAGAAAAAAGAGATGAAGATAGTGAAGAAGTATCAACAGTATATGTAACTTTACGTCTTGAAGGTTCCCACTTAACCGGAGAAGAATGGTCATTTGTCGAAGTGAACAAATCAACAAAGAAAAAAACAAAACCTAAAAGATATAAAGCCGAAGTTTATGATTCTTGGCTGTTAAAACTTGGAAGAGAAAAAGCCTTAACAGAACTAAAAGATGTTGATTTATATTGTGAAATGCTTGTTAAAAGAATCACAAAAGATAAGAGAGACACAATTAAACGCATAATTATTAAATGTTCAACAGAAAAATTTGAACCGACTTTATTTGATAACTATTAAAAATCATATCAACTATAGAAAAATGACTAATGCAAACGAATATATAAATTTAACAAAAGCATTACTTAACAGAATTGGAACAACAACTTTCTATATACAAGAGCAGGATTTTGTATCTTCGGTTACGGTACCTTTCTTCAAGCAGATTGCTCAAATTGCATCTGACACTCTATTATTAATAGAAAAGAACTCGTTCTATAATGCCTGTCTTTTATCTACGAGTATTGTTGAGAGCATTATACAACTAACCTGGTTAGACGTTGATATAAAAAAACGTTCCCAAAACTATCTTGCTTTTGGCCTAATTGAAGACCTACCCAGAATAGAAAATCATCCAGAAGAATATGAAGATACCTTAGAATGTTTAAAAATAATAGAAGCCGAGAAATTTTTAAAGAAAAATCCAGCTGATAAAAACCCATTAAACCGTAAAAATTATATTAATCATTGGTACAACATAGATGGAGCTAGTGGGTTTGAAGCAATGGAAAAAAACCTCACCCAGCCATATATAAATAAAGTTTATGAAATGTATTCTATCCTTTGTGGCTTCAAGCACTTTCAACCATTTAATATTGTTAGATTATTTGATATTAAAGAAAAAAAATTATTTGAAAATGAGGGACAAAAGTTCATTGCATCTCAGATAACTTTATATTCCCTCATTGAAGCAGTTAATATTATCAATAAATATCAAGATAATAAAATTGAATTTCTAGATATAATGGCCAGAACAACAGAGTTAATGAAAAATGACTTAAGATTTCCTTTAACACCCAGCAGCTAGCCGTTTCATATTTTCATGATAGACATGGATGTCATTTGCCAAAGAAGAAAATGCCGCAATATTTTCTTTATGAAAATCAACAATCCCCTCAAATTTTGAGCCAACCAACAATTTATCAAACGGCTTTTGTATTTTATAAATAAGTTTTTGCCCGTCCAAATAACAATCAGAAAGAAGCAATCCGAGTAATTCTCTTTTTTGCAAAGGGGCTGATGTTTTCATAATCATAGAAGCACTAGCCGCAATATCTAAAACATCATTAACCGTATCTTTTATTTCCTGAGTAATATCCGCATATTTTTCTACCGTTTTTTGCAGCTCTTTTCTTTTTGCTTCAATATTAGCTTTTTCTTCTTCCCACTCAGAACGGTCAATACCTCCGTCAAAGAAAACATCTTTTACCCGGCGTTCTCGAACATTTAATTTTTCAATCTCATTGGTAATCTGGCGTTTCATAACTGCATTTACTTTTTCTTCATCAATAAGTCTTTGTTGGATATTTTTCTTTAGAAGCTCCACAATATCGCTGTTTATTCTGATTTTGCTGAAAACTTCTTCATCCAACTGATTCAGAATTACGGATTCGCTAACCAATTCTTGATTGCAAGGTCCTTTTAAACGACCGCAACGTAAATAAGTATATGTTTTGCCATTTGCCTTTTTATGAGTTTCCTCGCTCAATGTACAACCACAATGCGCACATTTAATCAAACCTCTGAAAGCAAACGGAAGACTACCATAGACCTGTTCTTTACAATGTATTTTTTTGCCGGATAATAAATCCTGAACTTTATCAAACAAAGATTTATCAATAAGCTGCTCATAGATATGCGGAATAACCTGCCCTTTTACAACCATCTCTCCATAATAAAAAGGATTCGTCAACATATTATAAACAGCAACCCGACTTATAGATTTTTTTGTTTTAGATCGGAAAGAGTCTAAATTCATTTCCTGAGCCAATTTCCAAATACTTCTTAAAGAATGGCAACCGGTAGCATATTCCTCGAACAGCTTTTTTACAATTGGTGCACGCTCCGGATCTGCAATAACAGTCGCTTTATTTGTTTCATCTCGCGTATTTAAATACCCAATTGGCGCCCGTCCCTGCCATTTACCCAACGACCAGTTATAATTCATACTACGGTTCACATTGTCTCTCATAGAAGCAATATACATCTTCGCAGAAAGAATACCCATATCCCAGCGCATAATATCTGCCGATGAGCTGTTTTGATTAAGAATAAGTCCCTCTTTGTAAAAATGTAATTCAATCTTATCTTCTTTTAATAAACCTTCCACAGCAACACATTCATTAAAACGTCTTTGAAAACGGTCAATACAATGAACGACAATAGCTGTTTTTTGTTTCTGCTTTCTGACAAACTCTAACATTTCATTAAATTTAGTACGTTTGCCGACCGTTGAACTTTCGATAACGCGATATTTCTTTAAAATAGCTAGACCCCGTTTCTGACAATATTCCGCCATAATATCATGCTGCGCGTCTAAAGAAGCTCCGGGTTCTTGTTCTTTACTGGAAACACGAGCAAAAATAACAGCTTGTTTACAATCTTCTGATTGAATGCATTGATATTTTTTAGACATTAGCTACTCCTCTGTTTTTACATAAAACTATTATGCCGCGGTTATTTGGGAATGTACGCAGTTATTTTTAGTTTTTGACGACTTTTTTGCTAATATTTTACTTATTTTTCAATTCATTAAGCTCTTGTCATCGGGAATTTCAGAACTTATTGACACGGATGTCATTATGTTTTTTGTTTTATAAATATTTTTGATACCAACCGTAAAAAATTTAATCAGATTATCCGTCATTTCGTTTAGCTCAATATCCGTAACATCGGGATAGAGAACTGATAGCTCGCTTTTGAGCCTTTCATATTCATTTAACATATTTAATTTTATGTCGTTATCCCAAAATGATGTAAAGCCAAACTTCTTTTTTTTATAAATTTAGAATTTTATATGTTAACGTATGGTCTTTAATGTCATTACGTTACAACATTCTTTCAATAAACCGTCTCAATGTGCTTCTTTGCACACCAAGGATTTTAGCGATTTGGGATTTGGAGATGCCTTTAGATAATAAATTCCGCACTTTTTTAGCATTTTTTGAGAGTTTGAGCTTTTTTGATTCTGCGGAAAACGGGCGTCCGAGCTTTTTGCCGGATGCCTTAAGATTGGCAAGAGATGATTTTGTGCGTTGGGATATTAAGTTTCTCTCTATCTCCGCGGCCAATCCAAAGGCAAAAGCTAAGACCTTTGATTGTATGTCATTGCCGAGATGGTAGTTTTCTTTCAAAGTCCAGACCTGACAATTTTTATTAAGACAGGTTTCTAAAATCCGCATGACTTCAAGCAACGAACGTCCGAGCCGGGATATTTCGCAAGAGATAAGGATATCATTTTCCTGCAAATTTTCTAATAATTCACCAAGTTTTCTGTTTTTTAGTGCTTTTCGGGAAGATATTTTTTCCTCAACCCAGTTATCAATATTTAAGTCATGCTTTTTAGCAAATTGTTCAATCTCAAAGTGTTGGTGTTCAAGGGTTTGCTTGTTGGAACTTACCCGAATATAACCGATTACAGCCATTGTTTTCTCCTTAAAATTTCTTCAAAATTCCGGTCAGTTTATTAGAACGATAAAAGCAACCGCTTTTTGCAAGTTTCGCACTTTTTCTTTTCAATAAAAAATCAAGGAAAAATAATGGCTTGTTTTCTTTTGACTTGGGATGCATCTGTCTTTTAGACAACCGGTCACAATCGTTGGTTTGTGTATAGTGAAACAGTCTAGCTTGGCTAGATTACAAACTTTAATTGCAATTAAAGATAAGGAATTGAAACTTATGAAGAAAAAACTTTTATTTACAACGGCTTTAGTGGCAGCTTTTACGGCGACTAATGCTTATGCAAAGATTATAGATACATTACCGGTACCTGATGAAAATGGTTTTCAGGGATGGATAAATCCTAAAGAAGACCATACAGGGAGAGCAGTTGCTACTAACACCAATGCGGACTATTTAACTGACGGTGAAATTGTCATAAAGAATGTATATCTGCAAACTTTATATGGAGAAAATGAAGAAAATCGTAAAGGCATAGATGTTGGCGAAAAAGTTAATGAAGGTTCTGCAAATACGCAAAAACTTGTTGTAACCGATGGTGCCCGTTTGGATATTTATAGACACCAGGGACCGGATGATTCTCCTGAAAATGCCGAAAAAGCTCAAAACCTTTTCAACGTTAATGGTGGTAGGGTTGAAATTAATAACGGTGAAATTCATGCAGATGGTATTACAAATATTTCCGGTGGCGAGATAACAATAACAGGCGGTGAATTAACTGCTGAAGATGCCGGTGCTAAAATGAATATCTCTGGAGGTACAATTAACCTCAATAGCCATCCATCTATGATGAGTGGATTTGGTGTCGAAATTTCCGACGACAATCCAACAGACGGATTCGTTGAAACAGCATGGGGGGCTGTTGAAATGACCGGAGGTGTTATCAACGTTCTTAGCGGTAATGCATTGGGACTTTCCGCAAAAGAAAATACTACCGGAAACGTAATAACCGGTACCGCTCTTGACATAAGCGGAGGAGAACTCAATATTAGCGAAGGTGCTGGGGTTGCTGTAATTAAAGGTTACATTAATGAAAATGATTTAGCAAAAGGCACCGTAAACATAACAGATAAGGGAATAGTTAATCTTTCCGGTACTTTACGGGCTGACGTTTCCGGCAATGGTAATTTAAATATTAAATCTTCAAGCGCGTTGGTTGACGGTAATGTTGAAGGCTCTAACCTGACTTTTGAAGCCGACCATTCTTTAAGTAAGGCTGTTTCCGGCACAATCGGCGATTTGGCTTCTCTGAATGTTAACAAAGGCACTTTGACTTATGACAAACAGACCGGTAAAATCGGCAATTTGAATGTCGCCGGCGGTTTGGACATTGGCACAAATACCGTAAATGCCACGAATGTTGACTTCAAAGACAACTCCAATCTGGCTTTGCGCGTGGCTGCCACTGACAATTACGGTAAAATCAATGCTGATAAAATTGGTATCGGTAATGAAACAACCATAAAAATTACGCTTGATAATGGAGTGGTTGAAAGTGAGGGTGAAACCTTTAAATTCTTAAACAGCGGAAACATTGACGGTGAATTTACCAACAAGATTTCGGAAAATGGCCGTTATGACATTGTTCAGAATAAAGACGGTTCGTTTAATGTTACTCAGAAAGATACGACGGCTTCCGATGTTGTTGCCGAGGCTGGCGGTACGGCTTCTAATGCCGCAACTGCCGAAGCTTGGGAAACAATCAACAATTCGTCAAGTGCGGGAGCTCAAGCTAAAGCTGTTTCTAACGCTCTATTCAGTCTGTCGCAAGAAACTTCTGCTGCAGGACAGAAAGCTTATGTCGACGCTTTGACAGCCGTAGCTCCGGAAGTCGCGCCGATGGTTCAGAAAACTCAGACTGAAACCGCTAACCAGGTATTCGGCGCCGTATCGACCCGTTTAACCGGCGGTTCAATCTCGACCGGTTCCGAAGGTATGTCATCCGGTGATTCTAATCCTGACGCTGCTGTTTGGGTTCAGGGTATGTTCAACAAATCTAAGCTGGACGACACATCCAAAGCCAAGGGTTTTGACGCAGATTCTAACGGTGTTGCTCTCGGTATTGAGAAGTTTATCAATAAAGACGTTAAAGTCGGTGCCGGTTATGCTTATACAAACACTGATATTGACGGATTTATGCGTTCGACAGATGTTGATACACATACTGCCATCCTGTATGGTGAATATAAACCGTCTAACTGGTACGTTAACGGTATTGCGACATACGGCTGGTCTGATTATTCCGAAGATAAAAATGTTGCGGGTGTTGGTGTAAAAGCTGACTACGATGTTGAGACATTCGGTTTACAGGCTATGACCGGTTACGATATGCAAGTTAAAGGCTTTGGATTTACGCCGGAAGCCGGATTGCGTTATGTTCACATCAAACAAGATGCTTACAAGGATTCTGCCGACCAGCGCGTTTCTGCCAACGACAGCGACATCTTGACCGGTGTTATCGGTGCTAAGGTTAGCAAGAATTTTGAATTGTCCAATGGTATGAACATCAAGCCGGAAGCCAGAATTGCCGCGACTTATGACTTGTTTAACGATGATGTTAATTCAGTCGTAACCTTGGCTAACGGTTCGGCTTATGCGGTTGAAGGTGAAGCTCTTGACCGTTTCGGAATGGAGTTTGGTGCCGGCGTAACTGCTGAGCTTAACTCTCAGGTTGAACTCTCGCTTGGTTATGAAGGCAAATTCCGTGAAGATTACCAGGACCACACCGGTTTGATTAATGCTAAATATAAATTTTAATATTTAACATTCCTTTGCTTAAAAGCGCTTCGGGAGAAATTTCGGAGCGTTTTTTTATTTTACAAACGACTTATTGTCACAACTGTCATCAAGTTAAGCGCTTGTTTTTATTTTAAATTCCCAAATCGTAACAAAATGTCATCCCAAAGTAGAAAATAAGGGGCTCGCGGATGTGATTTTTCCCGACATAATAAAATTGTAAATAACGCAAATACAGGAGATTACAATGTACTTTATCGAATTGAGATACACCAACGGAAAAACTGTCAGATTGCCGGAACCCTATTTTTTATGGCAGCAGGCTAACAAGGCTCTTTTGGACAGGTATGCAGCTAAACCGTATTACACCGCAAGCATTGTATCCGAATAATGAAAGGGAATTTACTATGTTAAAGAATTTTGAAAATTGGCTTTTGGAACAGAATTATAAACCTTCTACCGCTTTTGATTATATGGGAAGAATAGAAAGACTTTGCAGAAACGAACAGTTCACGCTTGCACATTTAGTTGAAAATCTTGCTTCTATCTTGCCGCAATATGAAACTACCGGTGAAAAATCCAGTTATGGAAAAAGAAGTCATACATCTGTTAGACAAGCTTTAAGACGTTTCAAAATGTTTTTAGCTGCTGAAAAACTGGCTTAAGACGGGAGGGAACAGATGAATAATGTTAAATATCCTGAAATAACCGTTAGAATCATTGGTGTTAACGGCAATGCTTTTAATATCTTGGGTATCTGTACGGCAGAAATGAGAAAACACCGTCTGCCAAAATCGGAAATAGACGCCTTTTTTGAGGAAGCCACAAGCGGTAGTTATGATGATTTGCTTTGTGTCGTTATGAACTGGTTTAATGTGGAGTAGCATCATGACTGACATAAAAACCTTAAATGACAATCTTAGAAAGACTTTTAGCGGTGGAAAAGTTATGCTGACGTCCGGTATTAATGCCAAATCGCAGGACGATGTTACGGAAATTTTATCAGAAGTCCGACGTTTTAATAATTTTACTTCTGCAAACGATCCATACGGAGAACATGATTTTGGAAGTTTTGATTATAACGGTGAAAAGATATATTGGAAAATAGATTATTATGACAAGAGTTATCAGTACCTGTCAGAGAATCCTGCAAATCCAGATATAACAAACAGAGTCTTAACCGTTATGTTGGCAGAAGAATATTAAAGGATAAAACTTCAAAAATCAGCCCGGTTTGATTGATTTCAGGTCGGGCTTATGTTTTTACTTCTTTTCTCAAATCCGCTTGTTTCTGGGTTGTTTATGACGCAATGGGATAGATTTTAGGTCTAAAAATGCAAACCATGCTGTCAAACATTCCGCATTTGTTACAAACAGACTCGCCAAAAGAATTAATTCCTTCAAATTTTACTCTGCCTTTCAAAAATCGTATTTCGCAGTTGGGATAAATAATCTCATGAAAAATCTTAGTAGATGTCGAAACCGGTAATAACATAACTACAAGTTTATTTTTCAGATATTCCTGATAGGCTTTTCTGATAAAATCTTCTTTTAGTTTTCTGGAATATGGAGGATTAACAAAATTACTTCTTCTCCAATCAATCTCTAATCCATTCCATAAAGTTATGTCGTGCTTAAACGGACACGGGTCAAAGTCAAAATGAAACTCTTTATCCAAGCTGTCATATAAATCTTGAGGAGTCTTCCAATCGTCATTTATTGTCAGGTTACGCTTTTTCATAAATTCTAGAACGAACCATATAAGAAAAAAATATGCCGGATAATACCATTTTACTGCTGTCATCCATAAGGATTCATTTTTTGATCGTAGGACTCAGCCGTTTTGTTGGGTATAGGTTTACTTAGATTTTTATAAATCGGCTTGTTATGGGCTGTTTTAGGATCCTTTGTGTGAGTGTTTTTATTTAGCTTGGCTGATTTGAAGCATTTGCAGATTGAGTGATCCTCTCCGGTTTTTCGTATTTTATCTTGATACCTTTTGCTTTTAATATTTTGATGTTTTCTTTATATTCTTGGTAAAGTCGTTCATAGTCATTACGTATTTTTTCTAAAAGAGGTTGGGATATATAAAGTCCATGATTACAACACACACCTTTATTAAGATACCATAACCAACCTTTTGCACCATATTTATCATCATTATATTTTTTCTTTGTTTGAAGCATATTATGATATTCCGGCTCATTATACTCTTTCTTGCCATTACATACGGATGTTTTTAAGGCTAATTTTATTTTACTATCTGTCGTTTCATCAAATACTTCTCTTATCCCGTGTATATGCGTTTCTTTGTCTTTTATATCTTTTCGGTTGTTCTTCTTTTTGTTTTCAAGAATAAATGACATCATAGGTTTGTTTGATGATTGTAATACATAGTCCAGGTTACCATATATTTTTTTGATGATGACGGCTTTTAGTTCTTTGTATGTTAATTTTTTATATCTATCACGAAAGGATTTACTTAAATTTAGTGTAAATGGTTTGATGTTCTTAAAAGGTTTTGTTTCTGCCATAAAATAAAAGAAGTATGCTAGTTTTTGTACCAAAGTTATGTCTCGCCATAAAGGTAACCTATAAACGGAAACTTCTTTTTTATCTTCATTCCCATATATATTACTTATATGAGACAAGACATCAAATTTATTTTTATGCCATTTAACTATGGAAATAAAGTCTTTGTAAGAACGTTGGCTCTGCTTTTTCTTATTTGTTTTCTGTTTTTTTCGCATGAACAATTCCTTTCCTTTTTTGATTTAGAATTGTTAGTTCATGCGGATTTGATAAAAAAATTTTTCCGAAACGATTTTTTTCGCGTACTTTGGAGATTTTTCAATGTATATATACATCAAAATATATAATTTAGACTTCTTGTCCTTAAGGACGGAAGGTTAAAAAAAGAAAGGAGAGACTTTTTACATCTCTCCAATTCCTTACCAATTAAATCATCGGTAATGTTGTCATCAAACGGGCGACATGTAACGGAGCAAAACATTCTCCGATAACTTCACGGATTAACCTATCATTATTTGCAGCCCATTCCGGTACCGGATAATCATCGGGAAGTCCGGTTACTCGGAACAATTCCAAAATCGAAAGCGGACGACAATCAGAATAGCACCCGTCAGACAAGGGACGTCCCGGATGAATATTAATCATGCCGCCGATTGAGCCGCTGTCGGTTGTAATTGTATTGCATGGCTTATTCCAGTCCTTGCGGGAAAAGCTTGATTTAAATTTGGCTCCGCTTTCCGTACCATCAACATTAACAGGTCTGAAAGCCTTTGAGTTGTCCCAAGCTGAATGTGCTGTCGGCGTATGTTTTAAGAAATTAATCTGGCAGGCAGGAAGTTCCGGGGCATAGTGAAACGGTCTTGTCCGGTCTTTCTCTCCCGGTTCCAGACTTGGCAAATCACCGATAGCCTCAAACAACACTTTTCTGAACTTGTCTTTTTTCGGAAATTTCCAGATTCCCAGTTCTTTTTTTGACGCCAGAATGAGAGAACGCTGACGGTCCTGAGCTGTCCCGTAATCAGCCGCGCTGAAAATTCCGATGTTAACGATATAGCCGAGTTTCTCCAGTTCTTCTTTTATATATTCTCCGACCGTTTTGCCTTTAAGGATATGTTCGGCATTTTTAGGTTTTGCATTCAGAAAATCCGGCACATTTTCAATCAAAATATAGTCGTTATCGGTCTGACGGGCAAATTCCAAAGTCGTTTCAAAAAGAATAGTACGATTGTCGGTGCTTTTACTGGTTGCCGTGTTAGCACGACTAAAGGTTTGGCAGGGTGGCGAGGCCAAAAAAATCTTGCATCCCTTTTCTTTATGAAGACGAACAAGTTTATTAAAAATTTCCTCATCGGTAAAACTGCCTTGTACCATTTCACAATCGGGATAAATCTCTTCATGCCATTTAGCCCGTTCTTCCAAAAGTTCATTTGCTACAGCACATTTAATCCCCATATTGTTAAGATAATAAGTGCCGATACCGACATTTGCAAAAAGAGAGGTGTAATACAAGGGTTCTTTTAAGGTTAAAGTTTTGTGGTCGTCCTCCATAACCGGGATAAAATCTACATTACCCCGCTCTTCTTTATCTTTTTTTCCAAGTTTTGACAAAGCAAGGGATCGGGTCGGGATTTCGTTGTTTTCCAGAGCTTCCTTTATTGCCGCTTCAACGCACTCTTTTGTCAGCTTTTCAATATCCCTGGCTTGTCGCACTGTTAAATTATAGTCTTTGGCGATAATCTCTTTTTTGGATTTGATAAGTTTATTAGCCTTGTTTTTCAAATCAGTACGCATTCCCCGTTGTGTTTTTATTCCTTTCAATAAATCGGCTAAACGAAGTTGCGCTTTTAATAATAAAGCAGCGTGTTTTTGTGTCTGAGCCAAAGCAAGCTGATATTTGTTCGGCGTCATTAACAAACCATTCAACAGTTTCGTTTCAGCCTCAACAGCTTTGGTCGCCACGGTAATAAAAGCCGGCAGGGCATTCGGGTCACTCGGAAACGTCGGGAACATATTGTCATTGGCGGCAACAAGTTCTTTTCCTGTGCTTTCAATGGTGTATTCAACATCAACAATATTATTGGAAGGTTTCGGCAGATTAAACTCTTCCGGCGCGCCATAGGTCTTGACAATATTTCCGTTATCAGCTGTTTCTTGTACTAAAATTGCATTGTTCATTTTATATTTCCTTTCAAAATTTTGGTTAAAAATATCCCTGTCCGGAAAAATATGATTTATCCAGCCAAATATTGGGATTAATGATGTTTTGATTATTTAGATTTGAGAATTTTCCAAATTATTTTACGGAAGATTCTTGAAGGTACTTTTTGTTATCATCTTTTGAGCTTCTCCTCGTTGAAATATTTATTTTTCAAAACGTGTATTTCGTTTGACAAGATGATGTTAGAAAAAAAATTTTTTAGAATAAACCTGAAAATGAACAGAAAACTTTTTACGATGCATTTTCAATATATTATATTGACGAAATTAAAAAATATTGCTATTATTTTAGCAATTTTCTTACTATAAAATTTGCAATTCAAAATTAAAGATTAGATAAATGGTACAGATATTAGAAAAAAAAAGAAGAATCGCAGAAAATATTAAACAAGAAAGAATATTTTGGAAAATTTCAAGAAGAGAATTAGCCTTATGGACAGGTGTCACATATAGTTCTCTAAGACATTTTGAAGAAACCGGAGATATATCTTTTGAAGGTTTTATTCGTATTGGTGAATTCCTGGGGTGGGAAACCTTTATTTACATTATGGAAAACAAACGACCTAAATTTCGTAGAAGCCTAAGATATATGCGTGCGAATTATTCCAATAAAAAATTTTATGAAGATTAAGAAATATTAACCTATCGCCTTTAATGACGCTAAGTTTAAATGTAGTGGAGCCTAAAAAAATATTTTTTTATCCCGCGCGTAAAGTCCTTTTAAAAACGGCTCATTAAAATTTTCCCCGGTCCGCCTAGCCGTTAGACTGGCCGTACTTATACGGGAGCTGCAAGACGGGAAACGGTAGCTGGCAGCTCGGCTATGGATACTGGGATATGCCGCAGCCGGGAAGCCTCTGGCTTGATAAAAGAGAATGACTATCATCTTTATGAAGTAACTTACAATTTTGGCCTAAAAACTTTTTATTTAGGACAAATATAGTCTTTCAAATCTGTTTTATATCAAAAAAACATATCCCAGAGGCCCTACTGGACTCCAACTATATTAAATCATTGAAAAATAAAGAAATATAAACAAACGAGTTCGGAAAACTCTCCCAAAATATGATTTTGAAATTTACAACATCCGAACTCGATTAAGTAATTGATTTTTAAAAGAAAAACAGCTCCCGTGATAGGAGCTGTTAACTATGGTGGGTCCTGTAGGACTCGAACCTACGACCAGACCGTTATGAGCGGCCGGCTCTAACCAACTGAGCTAAGGACCCGTCGGCATCCTTTTTAGGGCAAATGTTTTTTGTAGTCAAGAGGAATTTTTACGGGCGGGGGATTTTTTCCGCCTTTTTATTGCGGGCGGCTTTATTAATTATGCGCAGCTTTATGATGTTCGGCTTAATATGCGCGGCGGAGAGGTTATTGGGTGCGGCGGCGAAACAGCAGGTGGAAACCGGCAGCGGCGGCAAGGGTTATGGCGGCAAATTCGGCGTAGTACCACGGGTTATCCGCATTGACGGGAAAATGGTAAAGGATAAACGAATGGAACATAAATATTTCCAGATTTACGGTTTCGAGCCACAGCAGCGGTTTGGCGGAGATTATCCGGGAGAGTGCGCCGCGGCCGAAAGCGAGCACATATATCACAGGCAATGCCAGCAAGACGAAAAACAGGCGGTATGCCGTGCCGCCCAAGGAATAACAGGCGGCAAGATACAGGCCGGCAAACAATGTTTCCAGAAGGGTCGCGGCAGCAAAGGACAGGCGCTGCCGCAAAACAGCGTTTAGCGGCGAAGGGGAGAGGAAAAAGACGCCGGCAATAAAACCGAGGCTGTAGTTCAAAGCCTGTACCAGCGGGTTGGCGTGCAAATCCAGCCGGATATACGAAGGATAAGAGCTGCGCATATATTCAATATACAGGCGTATGGCAACGAGCAGGGCAAAAAACAGAAACAGGCGGCGGGCGGCTTTGGCGCGCGCGGCGGCGCGGGAAAGGGCGGGGGTGATGAAATAGCAGAACAGCAGAGCGCTTAAAAACCACGATACATTGTTGAACATAAACTGCGTGCTTTGGAACCAGGCGTGCTGCAATGTCAGGTTTAGCAGCCCGAAGGACAAGATGAACCCGATGGTTTGGGAGGACCAGGCCGGCACAAAAAACAGCTGCAACAGGAATGTAGTAAAGTGGACGGGGTAGAGGCGGGGCAGTTTGGCTTTGACAATCTGCCAGCCGGAAGGGCGGGCTGCCGGGGTATCGCTTGGGCAAAAATGGTTATAAGCCATACAGAATCCGGAAACCAAAAACAACACTTCGACCATGCGGGCGCATAAATCCCAGCCGGGCAGCGCTCCCATGTGGCAGGCGATAATGCCGATGACGGCAAGAGCTTTGAGCCCGCTGAAGGCTGTGAGGCGGGGTTTTGCCGAGCAGGGAAGGGATGTATTGAGGGAGCGGGCTGGCATTGTTGGTCTCCGGCTGGTTAACGTATGCGGTTGATAGTTTGCGAAATAAGTTTAAAGCGGCATGGCAGGGTTGTCAACCGGCAGAAAGCGGCGGTGCACAGGCGGAGACAGAACGGGGCGAATATATACTTTCGGTCAGGTTAAATCAGGCGGCGGGGTTTATTATATATAGGCTTAAGTTTATATTCCGGCCGGGGAAACGGCGGCGGCTGAATTGCCAGGACGTATATCTGGGTGCATAGCGTATCGGGATGTGTGTCGCACCGGGAGGCTTGCTGCACAGGGATATATGTCATACCGGGATATGTGCCGCACCGGGGTATGTGCTGTACTGGGACGTGTGTAGCACCGGGGCGCGTGTGGTGCTGTGCAGGCGTGGTGCTGTATTGTTTCGGGGGAGAAATGCTGTTTTGTGCCGGGACGGTTGGAAATGTGTTTTGTTCATTTTTTAGGAGGAGAGCCGCAGATGCCGAAAATTTCCGTTTTGATGCCGGTTTATAAGACGCCGGAACCGTTTTTGAGGGAGGCGGTCGAGAGCATATTGAACCAAACGGCGGAGAATTTTGAATTCTTGATTTTGGACGACTGTCCTGAAGACCGGGCGGCGGAGGCGGTTATAGCATCGTATGATGACGCGCGGATAAAATATTTTCGCAACGAGAGAAATCTGGGCATTGCCGGAAGCCGGAACCGGTTGATGGAAATGGCGACGGGCGATTATCTGGCGGTGGCTGACCATGACGATGTTTCGCTGCCGCAGCGGCTGGAAAAAGAAGCAGCCTATCTGGACGCGCATCGGGAATGCGGCGTCGTTTCCGGGTGGTATCAGCTTTTGTGCCGGAAACGGGGGCGCATCCGGCGGCGGCCGGAGCATAATGCGGAAATCGGCGCGGCGCTGGCGGAAGGGTGCGCCGTCATTCATCCGGCGTGCATGTTGCGAAGGCAGGAATTGGAGCGCCTCGGGGTACGATATGAGGAGGCGTATACGCCGGCGGAAGATTATGCGCTGTTTATGCGCCTGCGCGGCAGGACGGGATTTTACAACCTGCAGGAAGTTTTGCTGCTGTATCGGAATTTTCCCGAAAATACATCGCACCGGCGGCGGCGGGAAATGCATGCGGCCGACGAACGGATTAAGGCGGAGATACGCGAGGCGGAACGGCGCCGCGGCCAAGTGATGGACGAGGTGCGGGCGGTGGAAACGGAACTGAAAGCGCTTATCCGGCGCGGACAGCGGGAAATTCTGGCGCGGCGCAGGGGGCAGTCTGCGGGATACGGCAGCGGAACGGCAGGCTGGGCGGCGTTTCTGGCGGAGCGCTACGGGCGTTCGGTACCGCCGGACAAGCAGTGCTGCTGGGACATCTGGGATGCGGAACAGGCCGGCGCGTGGGATGACGGCGATGAAGCGGAGAAAAACGGCGAATGGAGCAAAATATGGAAAAGAATGTTAAATTTTCGGTTGTAACGATTTGTTATAACGTAAAAGATGAACTGAAACGCACATTGCGCAGCCTGTGGGCACAAACATACGGTTCAACCGGAGCCGATTTGGCAGGCGATTGCGGCGGGGGAGATGACGGCGGCAAATTTGCAGGCGATTGCATCGGGAATGGAAAATTTGCGTTCGGAAACAGTTTGACCGGTGATTGCGGCGGATACGAAAGCATCGTGGTTGACGGCGGTTCCAGCGACGGTACGGCGGCGTTTCTGCGCCGGGAAAAAAGGATTGCGCGCTATGTATCGGAACCCGACCGCGGGGTTTATGACGCGATGAACAAAGGGCTCAGGCTTTGCCGCGGCGACTTTGTGATTTTTATGAATGCGGGGGACGAATTTTTTAATCCTCGGGTTTTGGAACGGGCGGCCGCAGTGCTGCGTGCTCATCCGGATTGCCGTTTTCTGTTTGGGGATGCCTGTCTGGTCGGCGAGGACGGACATTGCCGCTTTCGCGAGTATGATGCTCCGGTAACGACGCAGAACATCTGCCATCAGAGTATTTTTTACGACCGGCGGCTGTTTGCGGAACTGGGAATGTATGACGAGAGGTACAGGATTGTCGCCGATTATGATTTTAATCTGCGGGTGATTGCCGGGAGCGGCGTAGTGCCGTACCATTTCAGCTATCCGGTCTGCCGTTTTTATGAGGGCGGGCTGTCTTCCGGGGGGAAATATGCGGAAAAACAACGGGCTGATGCTGCTTTGCTGCGCCGGGAATGGGGCGAACGGGAGAAACTGAAAGTGCCGGATACGGTTTGGGCCGATGCCGCTGTATGCATGGGCGGAGAATGCCGCGGCAGCATGGGAAAAGTGGCGGGCGGCAGTTATGTCGGGAGAGATGGCGGCGACAATTTGGCAGGTACTGGTACGGCAGGCGTTAGTGTGGGCAGAGCCGGCGGCGGCAGCATGGCGGAGAGAGGAACCGGCAGCTTCGCAGCGGAAAAGTGGAGGAAGCTCAATGCCTCTTTCAAGAAAAAACTGGTTTACCGTCTGGGGGACAGCGCGGGGTTGTTTTCGGAAATCAACAATATGTTTTTTGCCATGGTCTGGGCGCTTGACAACAAAGTGCGGTTTGAGCTTTGTTCGCAGCGTTCCAACCTTGGCGACGAAGGCTGGAACGATTTTTTTGAGCCTTTTACCGGGGAGAAATGCAGCGAGTTTTTGGTGCGGAACAACAGGCGCTTTGTTTCGGATATCAAAGGATATGACAAGAAAAAGGTTATGGCAGGGAAGAAAAAGGAAAAGATTGATTTTCTGACACAGGACATATTTAAGCGCTTTTTTGAAAACCGGGCGTTTGCGGAGAAGGTGTTTGATTTTCCAGAGCTCGGCATTGCGGGCGGTTCGTTTGCGGCGGCGGC
>ULPR01039842.1_pt1 | contig 19479 bp, 14 predicted proteins | sample 1953681 | NCBI WGS metagenome assembly ULPR01 (sample SAMEA4835634, study PRJEB28245) | human gut metagenome | biome: gut microbiome; material: fecal sample | place: Denmark | collected 2008 | reverse complement strand
AGATTAACAACAAACTATGCACTTAGTTGCGGAATTAAGGGTTATCTATTGTCGTACATCTGTGAATAATACTTTTCGTACTCACCAGAAGTAATGTTGTCCATCCAAGCTTCATTCTCTAAGTACCACTTAACGGTCTTCTCAATGCCTTCCTCGAACTGAAGGGATGGTTCCCAACCGAGTTCTTTCTGTAACTTGGTAGAGTCGATGGCATAACGGGCATCATGACCCAAGCGATCGGTTACATACGTAATCAAATCAAAGTCAGCACCTTCAGAACGACCCAGCAGACGGTCAACAGTAGCAATGACGGTCTTGATAATGTCGATGTTTTTCCATTCGTTGAAGCCTCCGATATTGTATGTCTCTGCCACCTTGCCCTCATGGAAGATAAGGTCGATCGCACGGGCATGGTCTTCTACAAAGAGCCAGTCGCGCACGTTCTCACCCTTGCCATACACCGGTAGCGGCTTGCGATGACGGATATTGTTGATGAAAAGTGGGATCAGTTTCTCAGGGAACTGATAGGGCCCATAGTTATTGGAGCAGTTAGTCACGATGGTAGGCATTCCGTAGGTGTCGTGGAACGCACGCACGAAATGGTCGGAGCTGGCTTTGCTTGCACTATATGGTGAATGAGGGTTGTACTTGGTGGTCTCGTAGAAGAAATCCTCTCCGTATGCCAAGTGATGAGCTTCTGAACTTGCTTTAGTTGTGAATGGTGGCTCGATGCCTTCCGGATGAGTCATCGCAAGTGCGCCATATACCTCGTCGGTAGAGATATGGTAGAAACGCTTGCCCCCATACTTCTCGGGCAGCGACTCCCAATAGAGCTTGGCAGCCTGAAGCAGAGAGAGAGTTCCCATCACGTTGGTGCGTGCAAAGGTGAATGGGTCCTTGATGCTTCGATCCACGTGACTTTCGGCAGCAAGGTGAATGATACCATCGATATGCTCGTCTTGCATGAGCTTGTAGAAAGCATCGAAGTCGCAGATGTCCATCTTCACGAACTTGTAGTTTGGCTTGTCCTCAATATCCTTGAGGTTGGCGAGATTGCCTGCGTACGTTAACTTATCGAGGTTGATGATGTTATACTCACGATATTTATTCACGAAAAGGCGTACTACGTGGCTTCCGATGAAGCCAGCTCCTCCTGTGATGACAATATTTCTTTTCATTTCATTCAAAGAGTTGTGAGCTTTGAGCAGTGAGCTATGAGCTCTTAGTCTTTAAGCTCGGATTGATACTTAATTATCATTTTACGTATTGCTATTGTTTCTGATGTAAGCTTCTTGAAAGCTTCTTCATTTATATATTCGAGATCATAAGCCAATAGCAACTCATATTCCACCTCAGAAGCAGAACCAATTGCTATTTGAAGGAAGTGAGCATAGTCTTTGTTTGATGCTCTACCACACCCTTCTGCTATATTAGTAGGGATAGAGGAAGCAGCTCGTCTAATCTGTGATGTCAGTCCGAACAATTCGTCTTTTGGAAACGATTTGCTCATCTTATATACATCAAGAGTTAGTTGATGGCTCCTCTGCCAGATTCCAAGTTTATGAAAATCTCTCATGGCTCAATGCTCAAAGCTGATTGCAATGAGAATTACTTTCTAAATGTATCTGAATCTATTTCTTGCTTCTTCTCATCAATTATCTTGAGGAGATATTGACCATACTGATTCTTGAGCATAGGCTGAGCGAGCTCACGCATGCGTTCTTCGGTAATCCAACCTTGGCGGTATGCAATACCCTCCAAGCAGGCTACCTTGAGGCCTTGGCGCTTCTCCAGCACCTCAATATAGGTTGATGCCTCAGAGAGGGAGTCGTGCGTACCGGTATCGAGCCATGCAAATCCACGGCCAAGTGTCTGCACCTTCAGTTCGCCATTTTCGAGGAACTTTTGGTTGACAGTAGTGATCTCGTATTCACCACGAGCAGAAGGCTGGATATTGGCTGCAACATCTACCACCTTGTTAGGGTAGAAATAGAGTCCTACCACAGCATAGTTTGACTTTGGTTTTGCAGGCTTTTCTTCGATTGAGAGGCAATTACCTTTCTTGTCAAACTCAGCAACGCCATAACGTTCAGGATCGTTAACCCAATAACCGAATACAGTTGCCTTTTTGTCCTCTTCTGCCGCCTTAACTGCACGCTTGAGCATATCGGTAAAATAGCTGCCAAAGAAGATGTTATCACCCAATACGAGACAAGCAGAGTCATTGCCAATGAAGTCCTTACCGATGGTGAAAGCCTGAGCAAGTCCATCTGGTGAAGGCTGCTCAGCGTAGGTGAACTCTACTCCGTAATCAGAACCATCACCCAAAAGTCGCTTAAAGCCTGGGAGGTCAAATGGTGTGCTAATGATTAGGATTTCTCTTATACCAGCCAACATCAATACTGATATTGGGTAGTAAATCATTGGCTTGTCATAAATAGGCATCAACTGCTTAGAGATACCTTTTGTGATTGGATAAAGTCTGGTGCCAGAACCTCCAGCTAAAACTATACCTTTCATATTTTAATAATTTTTTTTATAGGCTTAAAAAACAATTGCTTTTCGAATTCGTTAATGCCAAATAGTATAATTATAATTAAGTATGCAAATGAATATATGGCAGATTTAACTATCAAGCCTACCCATCCTAACATTGGTATTAGGTTGATGAGCAAAGAAATAATAGCTATAATGAATAGAGGAATAAACAACTTTACGTATGAATTCTTAAAGAAAATAAGGATATTCAATTTTAGTTGTTTCTGAAACATTATATCTAATAAAATCGTTCTGAATAAATAAGCAACGAAAATAGAGAAACAAAGTCCTAAAACACCCAAGACCTTTGCCATAGGTATTGATAAACCTATTGCGATAACACCCATCATTAAATATATGTAGGATTGGTGTTTAACCTTATTTGCTGCAATAGTATATGTCAATCCTATTTCTTGTGGCAGATGTAAAAATGAAGGCAATATAATAAGCAACAAACACCAGTACACAAGAGAATAACTTTTATCAAGCCAAACACTAATAAAATGATTCCCAAAAGCAACCAACCAAATTACTATAAAACCAATTATATAGATTTGTATTCTACCAACTTTTATCATAAGGTCAAGAATGGCGTTAGAATCGTCATCAATCATCATACGAGATACTTTTGGCAAAAACATCCCATTCAATGCGTTAGCAAAAAGATATACATAACTTTCGAGAGTAATAGCGACTCCCAGTATGGCTATTGATTGTGAATCTGCAAACATTCCGAGAATAGAGGGAGCGACATTAAAGATCAACCGTTGCGCAAGAGCTGCAATAGTTACCCACATAGTGAATGCAAAAATCGATTTTAGTTCGCCTTTATTCCATGATGCAGATGATATACTTAATGGCGTATCTCTAATTATTACCCATTGCTTTAATAGAATAGTTAGAATGCCAGATAATGCGTTTATAAACACTAAAGTAAAAAGTCCATAACCCAATAGTAAACACCCCGACATGGATATCACTATAAATATCTTATGAAAAAGATCACATAGCTTTAACTGAATAAATTTTTCGTAGCTTGACAATATTCCATTTTGAGGAATGAATGGAAAAGAGATTACACAGTATAAAGCCGCGATTAAGAATATAGTTGAAAACTTATCTTGTTCTTCGCTAGTTAACCCTGTATATATATTAGGCAGGAAAAAGTATAAAACGCATAGAACAGTTAGAATTAAGATATCAATATATAGATAGAGTCTATATATAACACCCATTAATGAGTTGACTTTATCTTGTCGGCCTTCTGCCAGATACTGAGAAACGAATTTTGTGGTTGCATTACCCAATCCAAAGTCAAATGCTAGTAGACTAATAATTGACATGGCTAGGGTATATAATCCATAATCAGCTTTACCTATTGACGAAATTAACCAAGGTGTATATACAAGGCCAATTAAAATATTAACAAATAATGCAATATAAGAGATTATTACACCAAGTTTGATTTGATTTACAGCCATTTTATTCTATACTAAAATATCTTGTTCTGTCAAAGGTATATACGGCCCATCTTTACTCTCAAATATCACGCTTCCTTCTTCAAGCGACTCTAGTGCATGCCATTGGCCGACTGGTACGCTCATACCTACTGTCGTAGTGTTGGGTGAAAGCTCGTAAGAGGCTATTTTGTTCCCGTTGTTATCATAGTAGTGCTGTACCACCTTACCTCTCAGCACTACTATCGTTTCTGTTGTTGTTTGATGGGGATGAATAGGAAGAACAGTTCCTGGTTCAACGGCATTGAGGATTCGCTGGCTCTTATCCTCAGGAGTTGTGCATAAGTCGTATGCTTGTCGCAATCTTGGATTCGCTTTTGCCTGAGCTGAAAGGTCATCCATAAGTTTCTGATCTATTATTATTGTATTAATTATTTTCGGTATTGAAGCGTGCGATGGTATCGAACCATTACACGATGTGTACACCTGTGCGCACGCTAACCTTATTTGTTTTGCGAGTGCGCAAATTAGAACTTTCTCCAGACCATCTTGTTGACGATGCCTACGTAGCTCTGGATTATCTTCACTACCTTGGTGCTTACATTCTCATCCACATAGTCAGGCACAGGGATGCCGTGCTGACCGTCCTTGCAAAGTTCTACGGCTGTATCAACTGCCTGTAAGAGACTCTTCTCGTCGATGCCGGCAATGATGAAGTCGCCCTTGTCGATGGCTTCGGGACGCTCGGTAGAGGTACGAATGCAGATTGCCGGGAAGGGGTGTCCTACGCTTGTGAAGAACGATGATTCTTCGGGCAGCGTGCCTGAGTCGCTCACTACGGCGAAGGCGTTCATCTGCAGGCAGTTGTAGTCGTGGAAGCCGAGAGGCTCATGCTGGATGACTCTTTCATCAAGTTTGAATCTGCTTGCTGCAAGGCGGTTACGGCTGCGAGGGTGACAACTGTAAAGAATCGGCATGTCGTATTTCTCTGCCATTTTGTTGATGGCATTGAAAAGCGAGAGGAAATTCTTCTCGGTGTCGATGTTTTCTTCACGGTGGGCAGAGAGCAGTATATACTTGCCCTTCTCCAAGCCTAATCGCTGATGCACATCGCTGGCCTCTATCTCTGCGAGGTTCTCGTGTAGCACTTCTGCCATGGGGCTGCCGGTGACGTAGGTGCGCTCCTTAGGCAGTCCGCAATCGGCCAAGTATCTGCGGGCATGTTCCGAATAGGCCATGTTCACATCGGAGATAATATCGACAATGCGGCGGTTGGTCTCTTCGGGGAGACACTCATCCTTGCAACGGTTACCAGCTTCCATGTGGAAGATAGGGATATGTAGACGCTTCGCTCCTATCACGCTCAGGCAGGAGTTGGTGTCACCAAGAACGAGCACACCATCGGGCTTGAGGGCTGCAAAGAGCTTGTAGGAGCAGTTGATGATGTTGCCACAGGTGGCACCAAGGTCATCGCCTACGGCATCCATATAAACTTCAGGCTCTGCGAGCTTGAGGTCGCGGAAGAAGATGCCATTGAGGTTGTAGTCGTAGTTCTGGCCTGTGTGGACGAGAATCACATCGAAGTACTTGCGGCACTTGTTGATGACTGCGGCAAGGCGGATAATCTCAGGACGTGTACCGACGATGATGCAAAGCTTCAGTTTGCCATTCTCTTGCCACTTTATATCGGAATAATCTGTTTTCATTTCCTTATTTATTTACGGGGTCAAAATAGGTATCTGGGCGATTGGGGTTGAAGCGCTCGTTGCAGTACATCACTGTCACGAGGTCTTCCGTCTCGCTCAGGTTGATGATGTTGTGGGTATAGCCGGGGAGCATCTGCACGGCTTGTATCTTCTCGCCACTTACTTCGTAGTTCCAAATCTCATCCGTTCCCTCCTTGCGAAGCTGGATAAGGCCATGACCGCTCACTACAATAAATGTTTCCCATTTGGAATGATGCCAATGCTCGCCTTTGGTGATGCCGGGCTTGGAGATGTTGATACTCACCTGTCCGCAGTGGAGCGTGTGCATCAGTTCGGTGAAGGAACCTCGTGCATCCACATTCATCTTGAGGTCGTATATCGCCTTCTCCTTGGGGAGATATGAGAGGTAGGTGGTCATGAGCTTGTATTTCAAGCTACTCTGGGGCAGTTCAATCATGTTGAAGCCATCCTTGTTGGCTGCTGCATCTGCACATTCGTTGATGATGTCAACAATCTCACCGAGGGTGGTTTTATGTGTTACAGGTACAAAACAGTAACGACCATTCTCAGTTGGAATAGTCTCAACTCCCTCAAACTCACAACGATGTTCGTTGCCTGTGAGAGCCCCAATCATTTCATCTACCAAATCGTCTATATAGAGCAGTTCCATCTCCACGCTGCGATCGTTGACCTGTATGGGCAGGTCGTTGGCAATGTTGTGGCAGAAGGTGGCGATGGCGGAGTTGTAGTTCGGTCTGCACCACTTGCCGAAGAGGTTCGGGAAGCGATAGACCAATACCTTGGCACCTGTCTCCTTGCCGTATTCGAACATCAGTTCCTCGCCAGCTTTCTTGCTCTTGCCGTATTCGCTTGTGCCAAAACGGCCAGCAAGGGTGGCTTGGATGGAGGAGCTTATCATCACGGGGCAGTTGTTCTTGTACTTCTTCAAGGTGTTGAGCAAGGTGGTGGCAAAGCCGAAGTTGCCCTCCATGAACTCCTTCGGGTCCTGCGGACGATTGACTCCAGCCAGATTGAAGACAAAGTCACAATCTTTGCACCACGCATCCAATTGTTCAGGCGTGGAGTCGATGTCGTACTCATAAACGGCTTCGATAGGCTTAGGTAGATTGTACCACTTGGCCTTGCCTTCCTTGAGGTTATTGAGTTGGGAGCAAAGGTTCTTGCCCACGAATCCTTTGGCTCCTGTCACTAATATGCGCATATATAATATGGTATAATAGAGGTGGTGACTACTCGCTTCTGTAATCTCTTGATTTTGCTCTTGCCTGCAATCCCAAGTCTTCGCGGATAAAATTGAGCTTCAGAAGCAGTTCCTTCATGCCCTCCACATCAAGTCTTCTTGTGTTGTGGCTGTGATAGTCCTCTGTGCGACTGATGGCATCATCGCCTTCGGTGAAGAACTTGTCGTAGTTAAGGTCACGACTGTCACATGGAATGCGGAAGTAGTTGCCCATGTCCTCCGAGCGGAGCATCTCTTCTCGGGTGACGAGGGTCTCATAGAGTTTCTCACCGTGACGGGTGCCGATGACCTTCACTTCGGTCTCGCCATACTTGGGGTCCACCTTGCTATATACCTCTTTTAATGCCTGTGCCAACACATCAAGTGTAGCAGCAGGTGCTTTCTGTACGAAGAGGTCGCCGTTGTTTCCATGCTCGAAGGCATAGATAACGAGGTCAACGGCATCATCGAGGGTCATCATATAGCGAGTCATGTTCGGGTCGGTGATGGTGATAGGCTTGCCTTCCATCATCTGTTCTACCCACAGGGGTATCACTGAGCCACGACTTGCCATCACATTGCCATAGCGAGTGCAGCAGATAGTGGTCTTGGCGTTTGGGCCAAGGGCACGGCCCTGAGCTATCGCCACCTTCTCCATCATTGCCTTTGAGATACCCATGGCATTGATAGGATAAGCTGCCTTGTCGGTAGAGAGTACCACCACATTCTTGACCTCATGAGCTATGGCTGAAAGGAGCACGTTGTTGGTTCCTTCCACATTGGTGCGCACGGCTTCCATCGGGAAAAACTCGCAAGAAGGTACCTGCTTCAAGGCTGCGGCAGAGAATACATAATCTACACCTGCCATAGCGAAATCCACAGCCTGACGGTCGCGCACGTTGCCGATATAGAATTTCACCTTATGAGCCACATCCGAGCGGTTAGCCTGAAGGAAGTGACGCATATCATCTTGCTTCTTTTCATCTCTGCTAAGGATTCTGATTTCCTTGATGTCGCTGTCCAAGAAGCGACGAAGCACGGCGTTACCGAAGCTGCCCGTACCGCCTGTTATCAACAGGACTTTGTCTTTAAATACGCTCATATAATAACTTTATTATTTTCGATTGATTTCATTGTTTGCTTACAATCTCATTGTAAATTATGCGTGCGTTATTCCAAAATGCAGTACGAACCTCAAGATTCTTTTTGACAGAAAGAGAAGACTGTTCTTTCTTTGCTTCAAGGCCCTCGTTTTCAAATATATTCACTATTGAAACCTCGAAAATTTTCGGACTTCCCTTGAACTCGGCTTTTATGTGAATCGTTTCAGGTGTAGATGCATTCTGATATTCCAATGTCATAGCTGAAAAAATACAGCCATTCTCTTCAAACTTGTGCACGAACTCGTTATCTCTGAGATTGCCTCCCTCTAATATTGCCTGACGTATTCCAGTCAATGGAGTTGTTTTGGATTTTTCTTCATCCTCATTTTCTATATTCTCTTCAACTTCGTCTCTTCCACGTCTAAATGTAAGAGCAACAACATCCTGAAATTTCCACTCGTCAGGTAATCCCCTTTTTATTATTTCATCAAAGAACTCAATAGTCTGTTTGTCTTTTAGGCAATCTATATCCAATACATGAATACGAGTAATGCTCTTGTCCACAAGTTGAGTGAATAACTTTTGAACTTCCTTTCCGTCCGATGAACGAGTGCCGTCAACCTCTACCTGCCATTCATTATTCTTCGTTTCAAACATGTAGAACTCGCAACTCCCTGTCTCTTTATCCATGAACTGGATACGCCCGGGACGGCGTATCTCATAATCTAACTTTCCTTTAAAGTAGTCCTTACCGTCCCTGGTTTCTTTGACCAACATTCCAAGCCTGTACTGTCTTGACAGCTTGAGATTACTATTGTCTCTCGCTTTTTCATAGATGTCCTTCACAGATAAATCTTTTGCGGAGGATGTTATGAGAAAGCCTGACAGATTATTGCGATTTGAACACTGAATTGCATTTTTACGAAAATCATCAATTGTTACAGCGTCAAAAATACAATTGGACATTATTTGACTGAGTTCCTCTGTGGAAGCACTTATACCGAAAATGCCTTTTTCCTGCATCATCTGGTTTAAATGCCGTCTTTTAATGAAATTCTCACAAACCTCTTGAATCTCATATCTTTCAGGATATACAAACTTGTCTTGACTCATTGTGCTATTAATCATTGATGATGTAGTTCGGAATAGTATTGATGCACTGCATTTTCCTAATCGAAATGTTGAACCCGGAAAAAATCCTTTCTTTTATATCTGGCTCAATTTTTCTAAACTCCTCGTCCGTATTATAGACATATAGAATTATTTCTTTTCTCTTATCCCAATTCACAGTCTTGGAATATGCAGCCTTTACCATTTTGAAACTGTTGTAATTGAGATCCCCAAAATAGAATATATAGGATAACTCTTTTCGCTTTCCTTCTTCCTCTATTTCTTGTTCTGCAAATACAATATCAGAGAACATGTACTCAATCGTCAGTGTGCTTTGTCTTTCAGTTGGCCTGTCTTCACAAAAACGAGGTGAATACAGAAACCTAAAGTTATCTCTATGTGAGAGTTCCCTTATTGCTGTTTGAAGTGCAAACAACTTCATTAGGCGCAAATTGTCCAAAACCCATATTTTGTTGAAACCCGCCTTCCGGGTCCTCGTTGGTATGGTAATTTGGCTTAATATGTCCTTAAATGTTGGTATGAATCTCTTATATTCATCTGTATCGTGGAACCAAATGGCAATTATGCCAGTATCAGTTAAGGTACACTCTTGAGCTGTAGGAAATGTATCATAAAAAGGACTGGAGTTGCGAAGATTTAACAGCTTCTTGTCTAATCTCATAATCCATTCCTGTAACAACGTCTTATTAAAACTTGTCGTTGCATATCGTTTAGACTCAACTACCGCAAGTTGTGGCATACTTTTTAATGGCGTGTCGAATTGCATAATCGCATCAATCCCCATTTTCTCACCGTCACTGCCTTTTACATCCATATCGTAATCTCCAATGTGAATCCAGCCAAATAGTGTGAGAAGTTTCACTATTTGCTTATTCCATTCATCCCCGTTATAATGTTGATCTTCCATTACAAGTAAGATTTTAAGTCATTGATAATCGGCCAAAGATTTTCTTCTCTGCATTTGATTGTGAGGGAATTCTGAGATGCTATTGAGAGTATGAAATCTGGATACTTGTTGGATTGAACCTGAACAGTCATTCGATTTATGCTATCAGAATACGAGTCCATCAATTCATACCCCAAATCCTTATCATCAAGATGTACGGAATATCTGCCCATAGCCCCCTCTTTATACTTAAACTGCTTTATGGTCAAATCAGTAATGAATGGCATAAAACCCATCTTCTTCACCTTCTCAAACATCGTTTTGGCAGAAAACTCAATATTGCTAAAGGTTATACGACTTTTGATACTCTCTCGCAACAGTGTCTTTGCCTTTGCAAATTTTGTTTGAGAAGATGTTGTATATATCATATTGTTATCAATATCATACAACAGTTCCAATTCTCCGTAAATGTTTATCACTTGTTTTTCAAACAGTCCATTTGCCGCATTGTAATGCTGTATATAGGATGGCGAACGAAACAATATTTGAGCAACGATGATTCCATCTTCATTTGTTATGGATGTAAACCCTAATCCATAATCTTCTTTATACATTTTATTCTGGAACCATGATATTAACTGTTCGATAGAAGTCTTACCCTCAATTTCGATTCTGTTAAATACGAATGTTTCTTTCGTTTCCATGGATTTTACCATTTAATTCGTTAGTCAAAGTATGTTATTATCAAAGCGAATAGGTACATTCATTCAACACTCTTTTCTTCACAATGCTCTCGCCGATAAATTATGATTGCCTCATGCTATCCGATTGCCATATCGGAAGTTATTGGATATTATTTTTATATCGCTTATTGTATTCATTTCACTATCTGAATAAACTCCGATTCCACTTGGATAGCGGCAGCGAGATTACACTCCCGGAGGTCAACGAGGAGGCGTTTGAACTTACTACCGCGTTTGCTCATCAGACGACCACCGAAGCCGTTGAGACGACCACCGACAATGCGTATCTGCTTGCCATATATCCGGGGAGAGACCTCCTCATAGCTGTAGTATTCCACATTGTCGGTTTGCTCGACGGCATCCTTGAACTTCTTAAAATCCTCGGCTCGAACGCTCATCGCCTCAAACTGCTTGCCACCACGCACATAGCGGTACTGCAACAGTTCCATCTTGCGGACGATGGGGTCAAGTTCTTCCTTGGACTTATGGACAAAGACAAGGTCGGGCATGTAGGGGATAAAGCGCACCACACGCTTCCCAAACTCCATGAACACATGTTGCTTGAGAGGCACAAACACGCAATCCTTCATCTCCGGCATCGCTTGCAGTTGTTTGTAGGCGGGATTCTTGGCGTTCGGACGTGCTAAATCGCGCAACACATACCAACGGTCTTCTGACGTTTTTTCAGCTCCCATGAATAAGAAAAAAATAGCCTTGGAGGGGTAAAAATGGAGGGTAAGAGTACTTCTTTTATTCCCGCTTGCTTCTCTTTTTAACTGAGAAACAGGCAGTTACGCATATTGTATGTAAAAGCTGGCTCCTGGAGTCAAACTTCCTGTCAACTTGCGATTTCATCTTAACCTTACATTCCTTTTTTGTTAAATTCTACACTTTTTGTTGTTTCCAATTATCTTCATCTCTTGGTAAGAGATGTATCTAATCGCTGGCAAAGGTATGAAAAAGTTTTCAAACTGCCTAAGAATTATGGTATTATCTTTGAAAAACAGACAAAATTGTTGATTTGAGTCAATTTAAGCTGTTTTCCAAAATGTGATACAAATGTTGAGCGAAAAATCTGACCCCCACTTCCCATTTCATTGATAACATGCACGTTATGTTGCCCGATACATCTCTTACCAAGAGATGAAGCATTTTGCACAACACCATTTTTTCCTCCATTCTTTATGCTATCGCACTGAGTACCTTTTGGTTGGCATTGTCAACGAGGGTGTTGTCGAACCATTTCAGATAGATGCGTGTTGTGCGCTCAGAAGTGTGTCCCATCGCTTCGCTGATGGCTGCTACAGGTACATTCTGGCTCTTGGCTATACTTGCCCAAGAGTGACGCGCCACATAAGATGTGAGTTTGGAGGACAGGCCCAACTCCTCGCCCAATTTCTTCAGGTGATGGTTGATGAGATGTATCCTGTTCTGATATTGACGCTCCTCGTCAATACCAGGACAAGCGATGAGGGAAAAGAGATAAGGGGAATCGTCTTTATGATATTTATTCACCAATTCCTGCATACAGGGTTCCCAATGGATTCGTATCTGCTGTCCCGTCTTCTGACGGCAATAGATAAGATATTCGCCTTGCAGGTCGGTCTTCTTCAGATTGGCGATGTCTATCAGTGACATGCCACAGGTGTAGAAACTGAAGAGGAAGATGTCGCGCGATAGGGCAGCGAAGGAATTAGGGGGCAGCGTGACAGATTTTATTTGCTGAAACTCCTTGGCATTGACAGCACGCTTCACGGTTTTGGCTATGCCTGTATAGACAGTGGAGAAGGGATGGTTCTGTGGCGTAAGCCCTTGCTTTACCGCCTGGTTGTAGATGGCACGCAGATTACGCATATAGAAAGAGGTGGTGTTGGAGCACAGCCCTTGTTTTTTCAGATAGGTCTCATAACCGAGCATCTGTGAGGAGGTTATGTCGTCAAAGGTAAGCGGACAACCATCGAGATAACGGTTTAGGCTGTTGAGCGAGGACCGATATTTGGCGGCAATGGAGAGATGCCCCTCCTCTTTCTTTTGATCGATGATTCTTTCGGCAAATTGTTGGAAGTCATCGGAGGGCTCTTTCTTCAAGAACCGCTCGACGACATCCCTTGCCTGATACGCCTTGCGGCTATGGTCGAGCGAGAGGATGATGAGTTGCAGGCGTGTAGCATCACGTTGCAACGCCTCCTGCACATCTTGGAGATACTGACCGCGGATAGGGAACGTATCTTTTGGGAAAACGACCGACTGCTTGGCGGCATCCCACTCCTTCGGATAGAGTTTATACTTCGTGCTGACCTGACGCACCACACGCTGATGAATCACCTGAATGAACAACGTGCCCTGTTTTCCCGAAACAGAAGAGGCACGGAACTTGAATCTTGTAGTAGCCATAGATATATGCTGTATGTGATAAATGAAGGAGGGGAACACCCTGTCTCGATTCAGCTCAACAACACGTGTTCCCTCCTTATATAATATATACAGCTTTCAGCCCAGTCTTATTCTACGAACAGGCTCTACAATCTCTCTGCGTCCATAAATCTGCTCATTCTGCTCCAGTCGGATGTCTATGTTTTTGTTGGGGAGATTATGCGTTTCCCCATCAGGCTTTTCTTCCTGCTGTTTCACTTCTGGAGCAGGTGGTGCAAGCTCCAACTGGATCTTGCGGTCCAATGCGGCCAGTTCGGACTTCAACTGTTTCAGTTCATCCTCCTTCTTCCACACCTTGCCCACAATCTCCTGCAACTGCGGTATGTCACGTTCCAATGCCTTGTTCTTTTCTTTGTACTGCTCTACCATGGAAGGTATTCTCTCCAAGGCGTTCAGGAAATTGCGTGCTGCCGCTATCGGGTCGGCCATCGCCAAGTGTCCGTTGTTGTAGGTGTATTTGTAGTTCCCCTCCACCACAAAGCGGTTATCGGTAAACTCCAGCCCCTCCTTGAACACCCGCTCGCTGACCACCTTGACGGGGAAACCGTACAGTTCACCGACAGGCTGGTAAATTCCTCCTGTGACGGCGTTCTTGGCTATCTCCTGCAAACGCTTGCCGAGGACTTTCTCGTCGGTGGAATCCACGCCCTCTATGCGTAGCGCGTTCAGGCGGTTGCCTTCCTTGTCGGTCTTGGCTGTGGCAGTGAACTTCTCCCAGTCCTCCGTCATGGCAGCGATGATCGCCTGGTTGTTCCGCAACTCGCTCGTCTTGGACTCCAGTTTGAACTCCGACTCACGCCTGCCTTTGTTGAACGACTTACGTTCCCCTTCGAGCGAGGCGATGCGCTTCTCTAATTTCGCCTTTTCAAGCAGGTCGGTATTGCCGGACAGGATGGCCATGTATTCCGAGAAGTTCATGCCCGACTTCTCGTCCATCGCACCCTCATCAATGGTACGCGCGCCCATCGCTCCGCTTTTGAGCTGCGAGATGAAGGTCTGCTTGCAGTGCAGGAGGTTGAACTTGTAGCTGTCTAACGACTTCTCCACGGCATAGATGATGACATCCACGTTGTTCCCTGCAAAATGCTTGGCAATCTCATTGCCGGCACGCACGCCACGTCCGTCCCGCTGTTGCAGGTCGGACGGTCGCCAAGGGGTGTCCAAATGATGGATGGCCACACACCGCCTCTGCGCATTGACTCCCGTGCCCAGCATGGAGGTGGAGCCGAAGAGTATGCGCACCGTACCTTCATTCATGGCGGCTATCACCGCCTTGCGTGCCTTGTCCGTCTTGCACTCCTGTATGAAACGCACCTCATGGCCGGGGATGCCGTAGTCCTCCATCAGTTTGCGTTTGATCTCAGAATAGATATTCCATCCATCACCTGGTTGATAGGTGCCAAGGTCTGAGAAAACAAACTGCGTGCCCTTCTGCGCATCGTACTTGCGGTAATACTCCGCAATTGTCTTGGCGCAGTGGCTTGCCTTGTTGTCGGGGTGATCCTCATAGGCGGGGTCTATCATGCGCATGTCGAGAGCCATCTTTCGGGCATAGTCGGTGGCGATGAGCATCTTCGCCTTCTCCTCCGTTTCAGAGAGTGCCGCCCTGCCCAGCAGCGTGGCATCGCCCGTCTTGGCGAACTGCATCAGCTTCTGTATGAAGTCCTCCTGTTCGGGTGTGGGCGGTATGTGGTGAAGCACCTCGTTCTTGTGCGGACGATCCACACCCACGTCCTCCGCCGTGCGGTAGTCGGTAATCTCGTTGTAGAAGGCGGCCAGCTCCGGCACCTTGATGAAGTAACGGAAACGCTCCTTCTGCACCACGTTGTTCGTCACGTTGAACTCGAAATCGGTGGTCTTCTTGGCGAAGATGGCCGCCCAGGCATCGAAGCAGCGGATGTCCTGCCGCTCCAACTCCTTCGGGCGGAGATACTTGAAGAGCAGGTACAGCTCCGTGAGCGAGTTGCTGATGGTGGTGCCGGAGAGGAACGTCGCCCCGAGATCCTTGCCCGTGCGCTCCTGTATGGTGCGGATGGCAAAGAGCATGTTCAGGGCCTTCTGGCTTCCCTCCGAGTTGCCCAAGCCCGCCACCCGGTCATGACGGGTGTTGAAGGTGAGGTTCTTGAACTGGTGGCTCTCATCGACAAACAGGTGGTCGATGCCCATCTGGCGGAAATCCACCACGTCATCGGTGCGTGAGCTGATGGCGTGCTCCACCTTCTGCAGCTTCGCCTCCAGGTTGAACTTGCGCTTCTCCAGTCCTTTGAGCATGGCCCGCGAGATGTCCTTACCCTGTGCCCGGAGCACTTCGAGGCTCTCCTCCACGGAGTCAAGCTCCGCCTGCAGGATGCGCTGCTGCAACTCGGGCGACTGGGGTATCTTGCCGAACTGGTCGTGTGACATGATGACGCAGTCGTAGTCGTTGTTCTTGATGTTGTTGAAAAAACGCACGCGGTTGGCGGTGGAGAAGTCCTTCTCGGAGGCATAGAGGATGCGGGCGTTGGGATAGGCCGCCTGGTAGGTGGCGGCTATCTCCGCCACATTGGCTTTCAGCCCGATAATCATCGGCTTGTGGGCGAGGCCCAGCCGTTTCATCTCGTGCGCCGCCATGCACATTATCAGCGTCTTGCCCGTTCCCACCTCATGGTCGCATATCCCGCCGCCGTTCTGCTTGAGCATCCACACGCAGTCCTTCTGCGAGGGATAGATGTCCTTCACACCACGGCTTGCCAGCCCCTTGAGATCAAGGGCGGGGAAGGTCTGGTGCGAGCCGTCGTACTTCGGACGCACGAAACAGTTGAACTTGCGGTTGTACATCGTCACGAGCCGTTCCTTGAACTCCGGCGACTGCTCTTCGAGCCATTCGGAGAAGCCGTTACGTATCTCGTCAATCTTGGCGTTGGCGAGCTGTATGCCCTCGGCATCGCGTACCTTGATGTCGTTGCCGTTCTCGTCCTCGCCGATGCACTTCATCATATCGGGACAGGTGTTGTGCAGGGCGTGCTTCAGCAGGCTCATGCCGTCGTAGTGGCGGTAGTAGCCCTTCACGCAGAACTCGTCCCAGATCTTGATGTTCTTGCGGTCGCACACGGCGGAGAACTCGTCCATGCCAGGGGCATAGGCGATGCGGACATCGGTCTCGTAGAGGTGGCTCATGTAGGCGGAGTAGATGCCCGTGGGTATCCACCGTTCGCCGAAGTTGAAGTCGAGTTCCTCGAAGGTGATGCGCTGCGGAGCTGCATCCTGCAATGCCTGCAACGCCTCTTTCGCTTCCGCCAGATGCTCATGCTCCCCGTTATCGGCAATCCATGCCTCGATGCGCTCCGCCTTGTCGATGACATTTCCGGCAATGAAGCGGTCGCTGATTTCGTAATTGTCCGACAAGGGGTTGAAATAGACCCTGCCATGGAGGGCTGCGAGTAGTTCCTCCTCGGTGGTGTCGGTGAGCGAGCGCATGTAGTCGAGATGAATCGTGCCGTACCTGTTGAGCGAGGCGGACAGGGCTTCCTCCGGAGAGTTGGCCTGCACAACCTCATCGATAGAGAAGGACACAGGACGCTCGAAGATGTCGGCCTTGACGAACTGCCCGTTCTCCTCACGCTCCAAGGAAAGGATGTCGCGTCCTGCGGCATCCATCAGCAGCAGTTTCACGTTTTGCTTGGCGTTGAGGGGACCGTAGCGCAGGACAAACTCGTCGTAGTAGGTGTTGAGGTAGCCTCGCTGCGGCTTGTTCTCCTCGTGGTGCTCCGCCTCATAGCTGTACAGACGCTCGTAGGCATCACGCAGGGAGATGTAGAGCATCAGTTTCTCTTTCTGAAAGCCATTGATGTCAGCGGGATGGAACATCGCTCCGTAGGGCGTGAGGTCTTTCAGATAGCCCACGTTCCTTGCCGCATCGAGCACGATGGAGCCTTCACGGTGATGGGGCTCCAATGTGCGATCGTAGGGATGCGGAGTGAGATTGTACACTGTCTGCTCTGCCTCAGCAGGCTTCGGCTCTGCTTCAGACAGCGGCTTTATCTCTCCCATGGGAGGTATGAAGGCGGGATTAAGTGTGTCTGCCAAGCCCAGTCTCTTCAACTGCTCCTGACGATGGCGCTCCGCTTCCTGGCGCAATGCCACACGCTTCTCCGGAGTCAACGTCATCATGGTCTCGTAGAAGCCGTTGATAGGCGGGTTGTCCTCCCAGTTGATGTTCGCATAGATGTCACCCGGCAAAGTCTGCTTTTCTTCTTTGGGGGCATCGTCTGCATTTTTCTGTGAAGACCGCCATGATTCACCGTCCTGCTTCTTCGGTTTCTCCGCACGGACAGGTGTGGGATTGTTCCCCTTTTGTGTCTGTTTGGCGACAGCGGACTTCTTTTTGTTCTTCGGGGCAGACTTCTCTTGCGGAACGGTGTACTCCCACAGGTCGAAGAGGGTAAGCTGTACCGCCTTCCCCTCAGCAGAATGATCTATTGAGGGTTGTTCTTTCGGAGACTCTATAATTGTAGGGACTTCTTCCGCTATCTTGGTTTCCTTGGTCGCAGACGGAATGGCTTGGGCTGGTTTCTCCTCCGCCATACCCTTATAGCGTGCCACGTCCAGCCGTGCAGCCAAATCGGCATCAATCCGCTTACGCAAATCCTTGGCGATTCCCGTCACACCGCCCTCATGCAGATAGACCATCGCAGGCTTCCCGTATGGGTCGGTGTCCAGTTTGGCACTGGTGTGTATGACCAACTCGGGATGTGCCAGCAGATAACGGTTGGTCGTCACGTGGGTATGATTATCCTTCACCGTCTGTGTCAACAGTTGGTCGTCCTCCGTCAGTTCTTCCTTGCGGCTGTTCTTCTGAAGGATGATCAGGTCGCAGCCCACCTCGGTGTTGGCGTTCTCCGTGAAGAGATTGTTGGGCATTCGCACCACCGACAACAGGTCGGCATTCCTCATCATCAGGAAGCGGGTGCCGTTGTTGCTCTCGCTGTCCAGCACGCCCTGCGAGGTGAGGAAGGCGACGATGCCGCCGTCACGCACGGCATCGAGTCCTTTCAGGAAGAAGTAGTTGTGTATCTTCTTCGCCGCTGCCCGGTGCATGAGGGAGCGCTTCTCATACTCCGCATCGAATACGGCGATGTCGCCGAAGGGAATGTTGGACAGGGCAAGGTCGAAATGACCGTTGAAGGGCTTTTCTATCTTCTCAAAACCTTCTATACGCACTTTCAAGTCGGGGTTAAGGTAGCGGAGCATCCTGCCCGTCAGCAGGTCCTTCTCGAAAGCCATCACATCGGCTTGGGGTGCGTAGCGCAGCATGGAGTCCACAAACGCTCCCATGCCTGCCGATGGCTCCAGCAACCGTACGGGCATGATGCCGTGCCCCGCAAGCACGCCTGCGAGGGTATCTGTGATTTCCTTCGGTGTATAGAAGGCCGTGAGCACGGAGCCTTTCAGCGAATCGACATAACGCTTGTACTCCGTCTCGTCACGGCTGTTCTCACGGATAAGGCGGTGGAGTTCCGCCGTGGGGGCAAAGAGTTCGAGGTCGGATTTCGCCCAGTGGACGGCATCCGTCAGTTCCTTGGCGGGATTCAGGATGCACTTCAAGCCTCCGAAGCCGCAGTACCTACGCAGTATGTCGCGATCGGCCTCGGTGGGGGTGCGCCCTTCCCGGTCAAGGAGGAATGCCGTCCGTATCGCCTCGATGTTGTCCCTTAGTCGCTGCTTGCGGTTAAACGCCATACTCGGCCAGATAGAGTACGACAGCTCCCGTCAGTTCGCTGTACAGCAGGTCGTAGTCCAACGACTGGGCGAAATGGTCGTCAGACAGGTCGTAGATGGAGAACACGCTGTCCACCAAGGGCAGCAGTTTCGTGGTAAGGGCTTCCTGCCGCGTTTCGGGGATTTCGTAGGCAAACTCGTTCGTGATGACCTCACGCAGGATGGCGTATCTGGAGTGGTGCAGCCCTTTCAGCAGGGTCTGCATCGCCAGTTCCTGCGCTCCCTCGATGGGATAGCCCTCACGGCGTGCCTGTTCGTAGGCGGTTGCGGCCAGGTCGGCACGGGTCTCGATGAAGGAGGCATCATCGGCCTGCTCAAAACGGTTCTCTTGAAGGTGTTTTTGCAGATAGAGGTGGTAGTACGACAGCTCTTTCCGCTTTTTTTCGTTCTTGTTCATGTCTATTCTTGGATTATAGTGGTGAATACTAAATGTCGGGATAGAAGAAAAAAGCACTCCGGGTATCCCTCCCGAAGTGCCACCACTA
>ULPR01059093.1_pt1 | contig 19726 bp, 18 predicted proteins | sample 1953681 | NCBI WGS metagenome assembly ULPR01 (sample SAMEA4835634, study PRJEB28245) | human gut metagenome | biome: gut microbiome; material: fecal sample | place: Denmark | collected 2008 | reverse complement strand
GAGGGCGTCGAGCCTCCGTTCTCGACGAAAGCCTCTTCCGGCGAGCATCACCTCGCTTACGGCGAAGATTTCTTCACAGAAGACCTGAAATACATGCCCCATTCGCCCTATTCAGCCTCGAAAGCGTCGAGCGACCACTTTGTCCGCGCGTTCCATGACACCTACGGCATGCCGACCGTCGTGACGAACTGCTCGAACAACTACGGGCCGTATCAGTTTCCGGAGAAGCTCATCCCGCTTTTCATCAACAATATCCGCCACCGCAAGCCACTTCCTGTCTACGGCAAGGGCGAGAACGTCCGCGACTGGCTGTACGTCGAGGACCATGCCCGCGCCATTGACGTGATCTTCCACAACGGCAGGATTGCCGAGACATACAACATCGGCGGCTTCAACGAATGGAAGAACATTGACATCATCAAGGTCGTCATCAACACTGTCGACCGCCTTCTCGGCCGTCAGGAGGGCGAGGACATGGACCTCATCACCTACGTCACCGACCGCTCCGGCCACGACCTTCGCTACGCCATCGACTCCTCCAAGCTCCAGCGCAAACTCGGCTGGGAGCCCAGCCTTCAGTTTGAGGAGGGCATAGAGAAAACAGTGAGGTGGTATCTGGAGCATCAGGAGTGGATGGACAACATCACGAGTGGAGAGTATGAGAAGTATTATGAGAGCATGTATGGGAACAGATAAAAGAGGAACATACAGTTTTATTTGCAACCTTATTCTCTATTAGTAGCTTTAGATATAGATAGTATTCTCTACAATAAAAGCATTGCTGTATTATTAAATGTATAAATCATGGTAAATAATTTTTTTAGGCTATAAAAAAACACTTAGTCTACAAGGATGGTTACGAATAAAAGGACACTTAAATAAAGGATACTATTTTAGCATAAGTTATATGCTATGGAGTGTTTTATATGAAGTGTTTTGGAAAGTGAATCCATATTCACGTATAAGCAGAATCCTTTGTAAGAGAAAAGAAAATTATATCGGGTACTATCTAAACAAGAACTATAAACACATTTTGGATAAATATTCAAAAGTTCGTACTATATCAGGACGGAAATTATCAAACAATATTCCTATTTACTTTTTTTGGTATCAAGGTTGGAATAATACCCCCATTATAAAAAACAACTATAATACATTAAAGCGTTTTTGCGGGAAAAGGGTAATATTTATTAGTAGTGAAAATGTAGAAGAGTTTATACATCTTCCAAAAATAATATATGAAAAGTTAGAATGTGGTATGATTTCTTATACACATTTTGCAGATATAGTACGTATGACTTTAATTGCGGAAAGAGGTGGTATTTGGATAGATGCAACAATTTTTGTTTGTAAAAATATTTCTGAAGAACAAGAGAATTTAGCTATTATAACAAGAAAAAGCCAACCATTGATAAAAAGTGGAGTCTTCCATAAAAATCGTTTTACATGCTAGTGTATTGGGAGTCCTTATCTTAAGTATCCATTATTTTGTTTTGTAAGTGAAATTTTATTGGAGTTTTGTTCAAAAGAGAAACAATGGATAGATTATCTATTTATGGATTATCTTCTCGCATGGGGTATAGATAATATTCCGATAGTAGTAAAAGATTTTTTGGAGATACCTTGTACTAATGAAAGCGCTTTTATGTTGACGGGTAAAATGGAATGTGCTTTCGACAAGAAGCAGTTTGAAGAATATTGTCAGAACACATGGTTTTTTTAAGATGTCTATAAAACGATCTTATAATGACTATACAATAACAGGTGAAGCTACTTATTACAAAAAATGGAAAGATAATGCTCTCTTTGAATAGGTAAAAGTGTTTATTTAAAGGGAAGATGTTCCATTGAGTATTAGCATATAAAAACCAAATCTAATATATTCATTCAGGTTACGGAACCATTCTAAGCAGTTCTAAAATAATCTACAAATGTGACTTCTCAAACAGTAATCAGATGTTCTGTGTAGGTTTCTCAAGTGTGAAGAAAGGTGGTTAACGGTTTGATTGGTTGTATGAGAAATAATCATATAATAAATTAAAATAATTCCTTGTGACACACGAAATATCCACAAACAATAAACGTATAGCAAAGAATACTCTACTTTTATATTTCCGTATGCTTTTCATGATGTTCATCGGTTTATACACAAGCCGGGTTATTCTTGACAAGCTCGGAGTTGTAGATTTTGGTATATATAATGTTGTAGGAGGATTCGTCACGATGTTCACCGTCATCAGTGGAGCCATGACAACTGCTACACAACGGTTTATCTCTTTTGAGATAGGAAAAGGAGCAGATGGGAATGTCAATAGTATATTCAGTACTATGCTGATAATCCATATCGGTTTGGCATTAGTTATTCTATTACTTGGAGAAACTATTGGCGTATGGTTTATCAATATGCACATGAATTTTCCTGCAGGGAGATATGAAGCTGCCAATTGGGTATTTCAGCTTTCACTCTTGGTGTTCATCCTCAGTGTAATAAATGTACCATACAATGGTGCTCTTATCGCTTATGAGAAGATGTCGGCGTTTGCTTATTTCGGCATCATTGATGCAGTGTTTAAGCTTGTCATCTGTTATGTAATAGCAATCACATCATATGACAGACTAATCGTGTATGCTGTTTTGATGGCATTGATACGAATAATTATGCTTTTTGCCTATTTCTTGTATTGCAGGAGTCATTTTTCTGAATGCCGATTCGCAGGAAAATTTGACCGCAAATATGGAAAGGAAGTAACTTCTTTTGTAGGGTGGAACTTAATAGGTTCTTTGGCTGGTATAGCAAAGGATCAAGGCGTGAATGTGATGCTCAATATTTTCTTTGGTCCTGCAGTAAACGCAGCCCGCAGCGTGGCATATCAAGTTCTCAGTAATTTGAATGGTTTTGTGACGAATTTCCAAATGGCAATGAATCCACAAATCATCAAGAATTATGCTGCAGGGAAGCGGGAAGAAATGTACAAGCTGGTGTCTAGAGGAGCCAAACTATCCTATTTCTTGTTGCTTACTCTTTCATTGCCCATTATCATAGAGGCACCACTGGTATTAGGCATTTGGCTGAAAGAAGTTCCCAGCTATACAATAATTTTCTTGCGTCTTGCCATTATTACTGCATTACTGAATACATTGTCAAACCCTCTAATTGTTTCAATGCACGCATCGGGTATTGTCCGTGACTATCAGATTGTGGTCGGTGGTTTGTCCTTAATTACCTTGCCTATTGTATATGTAGGTTTTAAATATTTTCACATGAAACCGTATTATGCCATGGTGATAGTTTTTGCTGTAGAATTTTTTTGCCACATAGCACGACTATACATGCTGGTACGTTGTATGCAGTTCCCAATGTGGAGGTTTCTGAAAGACGTTACAGTTAGGGTCTATGTAGTAACAATCTTTGCATTTATTCTCCCAATATGTGCCTACAAAGGAATCTGTTTAACAAATATAAGATTTCTTGTTGTTTGTATCCTGTCGATGCTATCCACTATAATGTTCGGATATTATATGGGATTCACTAAAGAAGAGCATGAGATGTTACGACATAAAACAAAAAAAATGATAAAAAAGAAGTTTCATAAGGAATGAAAGATAATATAAGTAAAGTTCATGACTGTTATGGCTGTGGTGTATGTGCAACGGTTTGTGGACGGAAAATAATAGACATACGTCTGAATGGAACCGGTTTCTATGAACCTTCTATTACAGATGAGAACTGGTGCACAGAGTGTGGTATTTGTCTTGAAGTATGTGCTTATTTGCATGATGAGTTGTCTCTCAGAGAAAAAGAGATACATTCGTATGCGGCATGGAGTAAAGAGCATTCTGTGAGGCGAAAGTGTTCCTCTGGTGGAGCTGGCTTTGAAATAGGAAAATACCTATTGTCACAAGGCTATAAGGTTTGTGGAGTCCGTTATGATGCAGATAAAAACAGAGCTGAGCATTACATAGCCACAACAATTGAAGAACTGATACCAAGTGCAGGAAGTAAATATATACAGAGTTATACGGTGGATGGTTTTAAGGTTATCAACCGTAAAGAAAAGTACCTTGTGACAGGTACTCCATGCCAAATAGATTCATTCCGGCGCTATATTCAAAAGTTCCGTTGTGAAGACAATTTCGTACTTCTCGATTTTTTCTGTCATGGTGTTCCTTCAATGTTGATTTGGCAGAAATACATAAAATGGGCAGAAAAAAAAGTGGGAAAAATCACATATGCCTCATGGCGTAATAAGTGGACAGGTTGGCATGACTCATGGGCAATGGGCGTAGACGGTGAAAAATGTGGTGAGAAGATAAACTGGCATGACTCTTACAATGTGTTAATAAGGGAAAAAAAAGTTATATAGAGTCTCGTATGTCACAGGGTGATATGTTCTACGCCCTTTTCTTGGGTGACTGTTGTTTGGGCAAGCAATGCTACAATCATTGTAAATACAAGTATGACTGTTCGTCTGCAGATATCCGTATTGGTGATTTTTGGGGTAACACTTATAAAGATAATGAGGACGGTGTTTCTTGTGCTGTGGCATTTACCCAAAAAGGTGATGAAATACTCAAAAGAACCAACTGCCAGCTTGTTGAATATCCGTTTGAAGTAGTGGCTGAAGGACAGATGAAAATAGCACCGAAATATCGAAGAGGTTATGCAAAGGTAATGCAATGTTTGCTTTCCGATCATACTTCCATAGAAGATGTTGTCGGACAGTTAAATTTGATACGCAATATATATATATGGGAAGCACGTTTGCGTAATCCATTAAAATCAATGCTTAATTTGATAAAGAAACTGATATGAAAATTTGTACTATAACTTGTCATAGAGTTTATAATTATGGAGCGTCGCTTCAGGCATATGCCTTACAGCATTATTTAGAGACTCTTGGTTCTAACGTAGAGATTATAGATTATAATCCATGGTTTCATAATAATAGATACAACCCATTTTGGGTATCGCCCAAAGCTAAAGGAGTTAGAATTAAATTTTATAAAATAATACCTTTTATGAAATATATCATTCAACCTCTATCTTGTTTAAAGAATGGGATGTTTGCAACATGGGGACGTAAGGGCGCTTTTGATAGGTTTGAAAAAGAATATTATCATTTGACAAAATTTAAATATGATTCAGTTGGTGAACTTAGAAAAAATCCACCTGTTGCAGATGTGTATATTGCTGGTAGTGACCAAATATGGAATATTAGATATGAAAATGGAAAGGATCCTGCATATTATTTGGATTTTGGAAACGCTTCAATTAAAAGAATTTCGTATGCGGCAAGTTTTGCAACTGATAATATAGAACATGGGTATGAGTTGTTCGTAAAAACGCAGCTTGAAAAGTTTTATTCAATTTCAGTTAGAGAAAAGACAGGTTTGCAGATATTAGAAAAACTTGGGGTTAAATATGCTGAGCAAGTTTTAGATCCTGTTTTTTTATTATCGACAGATGAATGGATTCAGTTGACGACCAAGGCGAAGGATTACAATCTAAAGTTAGAATCTTATGTACTTGTATATGATTTTTCAGGTAATGATGCAACATTAGTAGACTTCGTTAGAAAATATGCAGAAAAGTTCAAATTGAAGATTGTTTCAGTCAATGATTCTTCCAAAAGAAATTATGCTGATTTAAACATAAATGATGCAGGTCCTTTGGAATTTCTTTGTTTGATAAAGAATGCTAAATGTATAGTCGGAAATTCTTTTCATGCGACAGCATTCTCTATTATATTCAATAAAGAATTCTACACATTTAGTTTGAAAGGACATGGTAATTCATCTCGTATGAAAGATCTTTTGGATGAACTGTATGTCAAGGATAGATTGAATCCTGAAAAGATATCAGATGTTGCTTTGGATTATAATAAAATAAATGAAAAAGTTGAAAATAGCAAGAATGTTTGCGAAAAGTTTATTAAAAAATCATTGAAATAAAATGCGACATCATATATTTCTTTTTACGATGGATGTTACACTTGATGGAGGAGTCGAGAGAGTGGTTTCAAATATGGCGAATTCATTCTCGCAAAGAGGTTATCAGGTTAATATCATTAGTCTTTTTAAAGCAAATCAAGGCCTAAAATATCAAATTGAGTCAAATATTAAGGTTAAATATCTGTTTAATGACAATTCTTTTGATACATGGCGACAACATTTGTTGATAAAATCCAACTTGTATTGGCGATACAAGTTGGCTGTAAAGTTCACAAGTGAGTTATATGCCTATATAGATGGTGAACTTAAAAACAATGAAACTGCAGTCGTTCTGTGGAATTCGTATCTGATAACACCTCTGTATGGACATAAGAATGTTCATATCATTGGACTTGATCATTCCCGTTATCCATTTTGTAACATGGTTAAGGGACTTCGCCATAAACTCCATACCTATATGGTGGGTAAGTTTGATATTATAACAACGTTGAATGATAATGAAATAGTTAAATGGCAATCAATAGGTAGACCTGTTTATGTGATGCCGAATTTCTTGCCTGTAGATAATATCGATAAACAGTATTCTGTGCCCAAACGTGCCAAAATTATTTTGAGCATGGGACGCATGAACACTAACCAAAAAGGTTTTGACCGATTGATTGATGCTTATTCTTTAATAGCAAAGAAATTTCCAGATTGGAAACTTGTCATTTATGGTAGTGGCAGTTTACAGCACTTATATCGTAAACAGATAAAGGATTTACAAATGCAGGACTATATTGAAATTTATGATTTCACGACAGAACCACAAAAGATATACCATACAGCTTCAGTTTATGCAATGTGTAGTCGTGAGGAAGGATTTCCAATGGTTTTATTGGAAGCTGGGTGCAAAGGACTTCCACTTGTTGCCTATGATATAGAGTTTGGTCCTAAAACCATCATCAAAGAAGGGGAGACTGGATATATCGTTTCTGACGGAGAGAAATGTAAGTTCGCAGAAGCATTGGAGCGCTTGATGAGCGATGAGCAGCTTCGACAGAAAATATCAGACAACATACGGCAAGATATACCTGCCAGATTTTCAGAGAAAGTTATAATGAACCAATGGGAGAAAATAATCAAATCGTTATAAGTAAATGGGTGAAATAAGATTATCAATAATAGTTCCTGTGTATAATGTTGCACCTTATTTGAAAATATGTTTGGACAGTATCCTTGCTGATAGCAAATCAAATACAGAGGTAATTGTTGTTGATGATGGTAGTACAGATGGCTCTTCATTAATTTGTGATAATTATACTAAGAATTACCCACAGATTAGAGTGTTGCATCAAAGGAATGCAGGTCTGAGTGCAGCGAGGAATGCAGGTCTGAGTGTTGCAAATGGCACTTATATAAGTTTTATTGATAGTGATGATTTTATTGATTCTAGGATATTAAATTATATGGTGGAATCTTTAGATAATTCAGATGCAGACTTCATTGTTAGTACTTATAAAAGTATTGCATATAATGAAAAGAAAGTTGAGCGTATTGACAAATTTGATTCTCAACTTCAATTATTATCTGCGGAGGATTTTTTGAAAGGAATACAGAATTACGCGATGGTAGTTTGGAATAAGATTTATAGAAAGGATTTTATTGATGGCATAAAGTTTAAGGAGGGTATTCTGTATGAAGATATTTCATTTATGCATAGTATTGCAATGCGCATGAAAAAAGCCTTCTTTGTCTCTGCTCCAATGTACTATTATCGTGTAGCAAGACCAGGTAGCACGATCAGTACTTTTAAGATGACTCGGATTCCTGCATATAAAGATATGGAGGCTTTCTTGAATGATGTTCATGCAAATTTCTCAAGGGACGCGTTTTTTAGTATTTCCATGGTAGGTGCGAAATTTTTTCAGCAGCAGTATATAGAGTGCAAATTGATTCTCAATGACAAATTAATCTTAGCGGACATTCTAAAAAGGTATAAAAAAATAGTTCGTGTTTTACCAATAGCTTCTTTACCTTTTTATATGTTCGCATTTCGATTGTCTCCTTATTTGTATTGCTGGATAAAAATAAAAAAGTGATGATCAAATTTCTGTTTATAGTATTACATCAATTTAAAGTTCTATTGTCAAAGTCTATTTATTCTTTATTGGCGACAATCAAGTTAAAATGCTATGGAGCTAATGTAGATGGAAAGGTTTTTGCTATAGGACTTCCTTATATATATATATCAAGAAAGGGAAACTGTAATATCGGGAGAAACTTTAGTGTAACAAGCTCATTGTTGTCAAGTATATCTGGTGGATATGTGAAGTCAAGAATAGAAGTCAGGTCTGGTGCATCTCTTGACATTGGGCAGAATGTAGGTATTAGTGGAGTTACAATCTTTTGTTCTGACAGTATTTTAATAGGCAATAATACTAAAATAGGTTTTGGAACACACATATATGATACAGATTTTCATTCTCTGAATCCTATTATAAGGGCATCTTCAAAGGATTCATTAATGGCAAAGAAGCAATCTGTAAAAATTGGGAAGAATGTTTTTATAGGTACGCAATGCTTAATTCTTAAAGGTGTTGTGATTGGTGACAATTCTGTTATCGCAGCAGGAAGTGTGGTTAGTAGGGATATTCCTGCTAATGAAATCTGGGGCGGTAATCCTGTAGCATTTATAAAGAAAGTATGAAACAGTCTGTAAATAGGAAGTTATATACCTTACTGATATTAGTGGTGGTGTTAGGTTTGCTTAATACCGTTGGTGTAATCAAGATTGTTCCAATACTTTTTATATATTATTTGTTTTATAAATGGGTATTTCCTTTATATAAAACAAATAATATACAATATTTTTGGGTCACATTGTTTCTGTCTTATAATTTGTTACTCATACTAAGATGTTGTTTTTTTGATTCCAATTATGGTGTCTTAGGAAACTGGTTTTTATCCTTGTTAGGAAATGCACAGGTAGGTATACCTGTACTACTGATGCCAATGCTTGTATGTATAGCAAATGATAAATCTTTTGCAACGGCATTTGTGAGGGTTTGTAAAGGGTTGATATATGTTAACATTTGCGTTGCTTCTTTATGTATAATGAATGTAAATGTTCCATATGCAAATGCATTATCAATGACAGCGGTCTTTTTGGTAATACCATATTATCTAAGGATAAAAAGAAGTTTGATTTGGATTGCAATATTCTTGGTCTCTTATAGGGATATTGTAGATGGGGAAAGATCCATGTTGATTGCTCTCGTCCTGACTTTTGGATTGACAGTAATGTTGACTTATTTGCATCATTTGAGAAAAATGTATATACGGACTATCATTTATGGAATGACATCTATAACTATATTCTTGCTTGTTTTTAATTTATATGCTCAAGTGGATTTCTTTACATGGCTGATTGAGAGTTATGGTAATTATGATGTTGTCGGTGATAATACACGTTCATTTTTGTTTTTTGAGATAATTGAGGATTTTAATATCAATAAGGCATGGATATTTGGTAAAGGTATTCTCGGAACTTATTTTAGTCAGGTGATGTTTGATGCAAGAAATCGTGGAGATAGTGTAGACAATATGAGTCGGCTAATAACAGAATGTGGTTGGTTGCTTTTATTGTTAAAAGGAGGATTGGTAAATGTTTGCTTATATGCTATGACACAGATCTCAATAATGCATACAGCTTTTAAAAAGAACAATGGATTTTTGGATGTCTGCATAATAATATTGGCAGTACATTTTATGATTATGTTTGTTTCTAATTCAATATATTTTGATTTGCCTAATGTTATGTATTGGCTGGTTGCTGGTATATGTTTGACAAAAAACAAGACTTTCTGAAAAGATTAAAGAATGATAAAAATAACGATCTCTACACCGTGCTACAATAGTGAGGCAACAATTGAAGAAACTATAAAAAGCATTGTAAATCAAGATTATTCTAATCTTGAATATAATATCATTGATGGATTATCTACTGATGGAACTCTTGGTATCGTGAATAGATATCGAGATAAAATCCATAAGGTAATATCTGAAAAAGATAGAGGAATAAGCGATGCTTTCAATAAAGGTGTCATGAATGCCGAAGGTGAGTTAATTGGAAATATCAATTCAGATGATTTGCTTCTTCCTGGCGCATTGAAAACTATATCCGATGAAATAGAAGATGATACAGATGTCATTTATGGTGATGGATTGAGATTATTTGAAGATGGAACAACAGAACCATATAAATGTTTACCATTGAAGGAACTGTATTGCAGAATGGCTTTAGTTCATCCAGCTGTATTCGTTAGACGTAGCTGCTATAATAGATTTGGAGTGTTTGATTTGAAATATAAAGGGTGTATGGATAGAGATTTATTGCTTAGAATGTTGAATGGTGGGGCAAAATTTCAGTATATCAATAAACCTTTGATTGCTTATAGAATGGGAGGTTTCAGTGATAAAAATTATTTTAAGCATACATTACCAGAAGGACGTGAGATTAGTATGAAGTATGGAATGCCGGAATGGAAAGCAAACGTTTTCTTTCTAAAAGGATTTGTTGTTTTTAAAATACAGATTCTTTTAAACAGACTTGGAATTAAAAAATAGAATTTATGTTGTTATTAGAACGGATTTTTAAAATAATCAACGAGAGCGGACTTGATTATTGCGTACAGAATAAGTATGAAATGATGCCAGAAGAAATTCCTTCTGATATAGATATGATGTATCGTGGGGCAAACGAAATTTTCTTAGACAATCTGGTTGTGAAGATAGCTAAAGAATGCGGACTACTTGTAGTACAGAAAATAGTCCAAGGATATTATCAGTTTAGTTATATGTTATCATATCCATGTCCGGAAAAGAAATTCCAATTATTGCTTGATTTTTACGGTTCAATATCATGGAAGGGTATTTACCAGATAATGCCTGCTGACGACATGATTGTTGGAAAACGATTTTATAAATGCTTTTATGTTCCAGATAATTATGTCGAGCAAAAATATATGTGGCTTCGCCGAACTATCAAGCATGACCTTTGTGATGACCATATATCTGTAGCAAAAGAATTGTTTGAGAAAAATCAGAGTGATTCAAGAGATAAGTTAATGGCAGATTTCGGGAAGGAAATGACAGAGCTTATATTGGAAATCCAGAAAACGGGCAACAAAAAGATTTTTTATGATAATTATGATGTCTTTTTAAAACAGATATTGAAAATCGCAAGTAAAAATACAACAATCTCCACTCGAATATCTTCTTATTGGTTTAAAATATCCCGAATAATACCACAACGATTAATTTCAACCTGTGGCTTGTCTGTCGCATTTTTATCGCCGGACGGTGGAGGTAAGAGTACGATTATTAAACGAATAGAGGACACCTGTGCTGGTTCTTTTTGTGGTATTAACTATATATATACACGTCCACATATGCTGAAGAATTTAGGAACATACAATCCTCTAAATCCTCATGGTGAAGGAAATGGAAATCCAGATCCACATGGTAAGAAATTGCATGGGAGATTGAAATCTTGGATGAGATTTTTATATTATATGGTTGACTATGTAATTGGTACAATAATGAAGATTTATCCAATGAAAGTGATGAAGAAATTGATCGTGTTTGATCGATATTATTATGATTATATGGTTGATTTACAACGTTATCAATACAAACTACCTCGATGTGTTCCGTTTCTATTTCGACATTTGGTACCAATGCCTGATATTGTATTTATATTGGATGGAAACCCTGAAATATTGTATGCTCGAAAGAAAGAATTAACTCTTGAAGAACTCAAATATCAAGTAACAGCATATCGTCATGTAGCACAAGTTGTGAAGAACTCCCAGATAATTAATGTGAATAATGATATAGCCAAGGTTACATCTGATGTTACACGTGCCATAATTCTGAAGAAGGCTCAAAAAGTTGCGAAACAAATGGGATTAATCATTGATAAAAACGGATATATCAAATAAAATTATGAAAACAATACTAATGTCGGCAACAGCTTGTTTACCCAATTCTGGTTCAGAGGCTGGTGTTGGTTGGAATGTTGTGAAAAATATGTCTCATTATTATAATGTTATTGTATTTACACGAGAAAATAACAAACAAAAAATTCAGGAATATTTGAGTTTACATCCAGTAGCCAATTTGCATTTTGAATATTATGATATACCTAAATGTATTCGTTGGATATTTTTTACAAAAAAGAAATTATTTCGCAATAGAGCTCTTGTCTACGATTTTATATGGCATTTGATGTCAATACCCAAATTTAAAAAAATTGCAAAACAATCAAATGCAGTTCTTGCTCATCATGTGAATCAATGTCAGTATAGAATACTATCTCCCTGCTATGCTTTGAAGATTCCAACAGTATATGGGCCATTAGGAGGTGCAGAAACATTGAATACTGCTTTTTATCAGGATTTAGAGAAAAAGACAATAAATAAAGAGAATAAGAGGAGAAAAGGAAAGGATCGTGCTTTATTCCTTTTTTACCAAAAAATTTCTGATGGAAAGAAAGTCTTCTTGTTTTCTTGTCGAGAAAACTATAATCGTTTGAAAGACTATGTTCTTGCAGGTTCTTGTACAAGAATAGTTCCTTCTATTGCGTATGAAGAAAGTGCATTTTCAAAATACAAAATGAAAGCTGTTGATAAAAGTAAACCTTTTACACTGATATATGCAGGAAAATTATTTGATTGGAAAGGGATTGAACTGTTTCTTAAAGCTGCTAATAGAGCTTTTGATAAACAATCAAATGTGATAATCAGATTAATAGGAATTCGTGATGAGGATGATAAGAAAAAAGTTAAATCATGGATTGACGGAACTGATATTGTCGATAAAATAGAAATGATTGACTTTATGCCACATGATGAATTGATAAGGGAATTAATAGAAGCAGATTTGTTTGTATATCCAGCATTTAGAGATTCCGGTGCAATGGCAGTCTTGGAGGCTTGTGCGTTAGGTTGCCCAACAATATGTTTTGACGCAGGAGGTCAGGATATATTTCCTGATGATATGATTTTGAAAGTTAAGGTCTATAATTCATATAGAGAGAACCAAGATGCTTTTTCTGAGAAATTGTTTTATGCTTTCACTCATAGAGAAGAAATACACAAAATGGGTAATGCAATTCAACGATATGTAAGAGAACACTTTACATGGCAGAATAAGATACAGACTTTTTTGAAAATTTACGATGAAATATTAGATTCAAGTTGTATCAAATAATAGATGCTATTGTTGTTAAAAAATTGTATATACGAGATTGGCTCGTACTATTAATATGTTTTGTGGTGATAACAGTTATTACGATTATCAAGAATACTAGTGATAAAGAAAACGTTATATTTTATATTTAATGAACAAATATGATTATTTAATTGTCGGTTCCGGTTTGTTTGGAGCCACATTTGCCTATCGGGCAAGTAAGGCAGGTAAGAAATGTCTTGTAATAGACAAGCGTCCTCATCTTGGCGGCAATATATATTGTGAGAATATAGAGGGAATAAATGTTCATAAATATGGTGCGCATATATTTCATACTTCTAATAAAGATGTTTGGGATTTTGTGAACTCCATTGTTGAATTCAACCGTTATACCAATAGTCCGGTTGCTAACTATAAAGGAGAGTTATATAATCTCCCTTTTAATATGAATACATTCAATAAACTTTGGGGGGTAGAAACTCCAGCAGAGGCGCAGGCAAAGATTGATGAACAAAGGGAAGAAGCTATAAAAACTCTTGATGGGCGTGCTCCTCAAAATCTTGAAGAACAGGCTTTGTGCTTGGTGGGCAAAGATATCTTTGAAAAGTTGATAAAAGAGTATACAGAGAAGCAATGGGGACGTAAATGTACAGAACTGCCTGCTTTTATTATACGCAGACTTCCTGTACGTCTTATTTTTGACAACAACTATTTTAACGATAAATACCAAGGAATACCTGTCGGCGGTTATAATAAACTGATAGAAGGCTTGCTTAAAGATGTGGAAACATTGACAAATGTTGATTTTTTCAAATCTGAATATCTGGATTGGAAGAATTATGCAGATAAACTTGTATATACAGGGGCTATAGATAAGTACTTCAATTATTCATTGGGAAGATTGGACTGGCGTACAGTGTCGTTCAAGATAAAAATAGAAAGCTCTCCAAATTATCAAGGTAATGCAGTGGTAAACTACACATCAAATGATGTTCCTTATACACGTGTTATTGAACACAAACATTTTGAGATGTTCGGTCAAGAGGTGTATGATTGCCCGAATACTGTAATAAGCGAGGAATATTCTACAGAGTTTAGAGATGGAATGGAACCATACTATCCTGTGAATGACGAGCGTAACAATAAATTGGCAGAGGAGTATCGTAAGTTGGCAGAGAAAGAAGAGGCTGTGATATTTGGTGGCAGACTTGGACAATATAAATATTTTGATATGGCTCCAATAATTGAACAAGTTTTTGATTTTTTATTATGAAAACGTTTTGTATTCACGAGATATAACTGCAGTATTGTAAGCGTGTATTAATATGGCATTGAGATGAAGTATAATTAGAGTTTTGTGGCATGATTTGAAGTCATTTTTGCTGTAAAATGGCTACATTATGATGCTTTTATTTGTTGAATAGATTTTGTAAATCCTTATTATCTGTTCTTGCAGGTGGAAGGTTTTAAATTCATGCATTATTTTAAAATAAAAAATGGTGATGGAAAAGAATGGATACTGCCATCATCTAATTTACAGACTGCTCTACAAATATATCAACCTAGTGGATGGAAAGGAAAGGGTATAAAGGTATTGCTGCCATATCTCCACAAGATAAGTTTTATTAGGAATTTTTTAGGGCTTTTGATGTGCGATAGTCCTATAAGCTTTGAATTGAACAAACAGATAGAGGATATTTTTAGAACACGTAAATTGGAGTATTCTTGGTTCGGCGGAACTCCCAATACCCATCAGAAAATAACAATACAGATATTTAAAGGCAAAAACATATTAGGATATTGTAAGTTGAGTAAATCCTCAAAAGTATACGCTCTTTTTGAAAGAGAAAAAGAGTACTTAGTTTGGTTGGCTCAGAAGGGCGTAAACCATGTTCCTAATTGTTTATATTGTGGGAAAATTGGAACTGATGAGTATATGTTTGTACAAACTACAGAAAAAACGCCACACTCAAAAGCCATTCATGATTTAGGAAACTTGGAATTATCATTCTTGTCTGAGTTAGAGCAAAAGACCAAGCATAAATTGTTTTATGAAAATAGCGATCAATTTAAATCGGTTGCAAGACTGAAATCCTGTTTGAATCTGTTTCAGCGGAAAGAAAAATCAGTTTTGCAGTTTCTTATTGAAAAGGTGGAGGTATATTATCTTCCAAACGTTATGTACACATTTGCGGCATATCATTCGGATTTTACTCCTTGGAATATGTTTGTTGAAGATGATAAATTGTTTGTTTTTGATTTTGAATATGCAGGATATAGTTATATGCCTTATTTGGATGTTTTTCATTATATTTTTCAAACTGCCATGTTTGAAAAAGGATGGAATGCTACTATGATATATGACTATCTTCAGAAGTCGGAAGAACAATTTGGAAAGTATTTTGTTGATTTTTCCACAGCTTTATGTCTTTATTTGATTGACGTTATTGGTTTATATGCTGAACGTGAACAAGGTTTTATTGATGCACAACAAAAAATACGTTTGGAAGTTGCAGATATGTATATGAAATCTTTAAATATGTCAAGATATTGAAATGAAGCAACCTATTTTATCAATTTGTATTCCTTGCTATAAACGGGTAGAATATGTAATAAATACTTTGCGAAGTATTTATATCGAAAATAAGAATGTCTCTTTGTGTGATTATGAAGTGATCATTTCTGATAATGATCCAGATCATGAAATAGGACGAATGATAACAGAATATAATTATCCCAATTTACGATATTATCATACAGATTGTGAAGGCTTCATGAACTCGTACCATGTGCTAACATACGGAAGAGGAAAACTTCTGAAGCTTCATAACAGTCAGGTGAAGTTTAAAAAAGGTGTGTTGAAATTACTAGTTGATGAAGCAAAAAAAAATGCAGACAAAAGGGGCTTGATATTTTATTCTAATGGGTTTTTATATAAGAATAGAACAATCGAGTACCACTCTTTTGATTCTTTCTTTAATGCTCTTGGTTATTGGCCTTCATGGAGCAATGGCTTTAGTATTTGGAAAGATGATTTTGAAATGATTGGAAATATTGAATTAAACAGGTTGTTTCCTCATACATCCGTATGGATTACTCAACACAATAAAAAAAAATATGTTGTAGATGATCAACAATTATTTGAAACACAGAGAGTAAAGGGACGTAGTGGACATAATAAATTTGAAGCATTCACTATCCATTTCCCGTCTTTGGTGGATGAATGTTTTCATAATGGCTGGATAAGCGAAAATACCAAAAAACATGTATTGCACAATATCCTGACGGAATTTCTTCCAATACTCTTATTTAACAAGTATATTGCAAGGATTGAAAATTTCGATATATCAGGATATCGAACAAATATTAAAAGGTATTTCCCGAAAAATGCCTTTGCTATATCAATCTTATGTATACCTTTAGCCGTGTTTAAGCTTTCGTGTAGAAAACTTTACTCAATATTGATGTAATGATTCTTGAAAAGATTGGAATGAAGAAATTTCTATGACAATGAATTGTTGTAAAGAGGTAATATTTTGAATATGTTCATTCATCCCTGTTGGGATAATTTAAAGGTTGTTACAAATAGTGCTTTTGATGCGGCTTTGGTTTTACACGAATAATCCTGCGTTCTTTTAGAAATTGTCCAATGTGGAGATTGTTATTGAATAAGCAATATAAAATCATTCGGCTATTTGTCTATAAAAACAACATGTTAGAGAAAGTGTGTGACCATAAGAAATGGTATAAAGATAGTTTTACAAGAAAAGTTGAGCGCGGTTTAACATTTAGATTTTTAAGTTGTAGTTTCGCTTCTTAGATCAATGTTAGTGAAGAATAAGACTATACAACGATAAAATGATATAAAGACGTTTGGCTTTTTATATTTTTTCATATTTAACCATACTGTATAATGAAAATAGCATTTGTTAGCACCCGTGGTATTCCTAACAACTACGGGGGCTTTGAGCAGTTTGCCGAATATATCTCGGTTGGGCTGGCAGAGCGGGGACATGAGGTGACGGTGTATTCTCCGCACTATCATCCATATAAACTTGATGAATATAAAGGTGTTAGGATTAAGCATATTTACAGCCCGGAACAATGGATGGGTGGCTCGGTGGGGAGCTTCTTTTATGACTATTCCTGTCTGAAGGATGCGTTGAAGAACGAGGACTTTGACATTATCTATGAAGCGGGATATACGAGCATAATTCCTGCATACATACGTTTCAACGTGAAGGACATCAGACGTCCGTTGTTCACGACAAACATGGACGGACTGGAGTATAAACGAACGAAGTTTAATCCTTTGGTGAGGAAGTTTGTTTTTTGGGAAGAAAAGATGGCTGTGAAGCATAGCCACTTCCTGATTGCCGACAACATGGGGATTCATGATTATTACAAGGAAAAGTATGGCAGAGAGAGTAAGTTTCTTGCATACGGTGCGAATATCTATGATGACTATGACACTTCGCTGCTGAAGGAATGGGGTCTGACACCGAATGAATACTACCTGTTGGTAGCGAGGATTGAACCTGAAAACAACCTGTATATGGCAATAGAGGGGTATAAGGGTTCTAAAGAATACGGTCGCAGACCGTTGATAATTGTGGGTAAGACCAATACACCATACGGTAAATTGCTTGTGAAAAAGTATGGGGATGACCCGCATGTCAAATTCGTGGGTGGCATCTATGACTTCAAGAAATTGAACAGTGTGCGGCATTTCTCTTTTGCATATTTCCATGGACACAGTGTTGGGGGTACGAACCCATCACTGCTTGAGGCGATGGCAAGCGATTGCTTTATCCTTGCACATGACAATCAATTTAACCGAGCTGTGCTGGGCAATAATGCTGTCTATTATTCATCGCCTGACGGAGTGGCGGGTATTCTTGACAATATCGATAATCGCGCAGCCAAAAACAAGGAGGAGTATATAAGAAACAATTTGGAAATCATCAGTCATGAATATTCGTGGGAGAAACTGGTGGATGAGCATGAAAAATATTTCAAGTGGATGCTTGAACAGAAAAGATAGGATTTGTTTCTTTTCTATGAACTTTTACAAATTGTCATAGAAACTTTAGCTTTGCGTTGTTCGCATTTTCTATGGTATCATTTCTTTTAATCCCAATGCTTCATCTTCACGACTACCAGACAGACATAAAGCGGCGTCTCGCTGAGGCTTGGCGGGATTATCGCAGCGTGATGGTGCAGATGCCGACGGGCACTGGCAAGACGCATGTGCTGGCGGCAATCGTGAATGAAGAGCTGGAAAAGAAGGAGGGTGGGGCGAAGGGAATATGGATTGTCGCCCACCGTCGCGAGCTTGTCGCGCAGATTGAGGAGACACTTGGGCGGTATGGGATTGGACTGGGGGACGGACATATAAAGGTTGTGTCCATTCAGTGGTTGTCGCGTCATTGGGAGGATGTGGAAGAAGTACCTTCACTTGTGAAGGATGAAGTGGAAGATATTCCATCGCTGGTGAAGGTGGAAGATAAGCCTTCTCTGGTGAAGGAGGAGTTGAACGATATGCCTTCACAGATGATTGGGGACATGAAAGGCACGCCGTCGTTGGTGATTATTGATGAGGCTCATCATGCCGTGGCGGAGACGTATCGGGAGATGTGGACAAAGTGGCCGGATGTGAGGTTTCTGGGGCTGACGGCAACGCCGTGCCGGATGAACCGCAGGGGATTCACTGATTTGTTCGACACGCTGATAACGTCGTGGACCGTGGCGGAGTTCATCAGAAAAGGTTTTCTGTCGGCTTTCGACTATGTCTCGATAAGGCAGGGAAGCGCGGAGCAAAGGCTTATTGACAGTTTAGAGAAGCGCGGGGCCGACGGCGACTATCAGGTGACGGAGATGAACCGCGTGCTGAACGGTAGGCCGAGCATCGAACGGTTGTACCGTAGCGTGGAGGAGTTTGCCGGCGACAGGAAAGGTATTGTCTATGCCATCAGCATTGCCCACGCGCGCCATATCGCCACCTATTATAACAATATGGGTCTGAGTGCGGCCGCCATTGACAGCCGGACACCGGCAGCGGAACGCCGCCGGCTGGTGGAAGACTTCAAGGCTGGGCGGATAAGGGTTCTGGTGAATGTCGACATATTCAGTGAGGGCTTCGACTGTCCCGACGTCGGGTTCGTTCAAATGGCACGTCCGACGCTCTCGTTGGCGAAATATCTTCAGCAGGTGGGGCGCGGATTGAGGAAGACGAAAGACAAGGAAACATGCGTATTGATTGATAATGTCGGACTTCACCGCCAGTTCGGGCTTCCCGTCGCCGCGTGGGATTGGGAAGCAATGTTCCGCGGTGTTGTGGCGGGAAAGGCGCGGCCCTTCTCTAAAAACGCGGAGACGTGGAGCTGCGTGGCGTCGGAGCGCCGGACAGTCTGTCCGGCGCTCGTATGCGACATGGAGGTTGTAGTTTCTCACGAACAGCTGATGAACGCCATAAACAACGTCCGGCAACATGACGGGACAACCGGCGGCAGACGGCATAACTCCGTAAACAACGGCCGGC
>ULPR01013843.1_pt1 | contig 22232 bp, 14 predicted proteins | sample 1953681 | NCBI WGS metagenome assembly ULPR01 (sample SAMEA4835634, study PRJEB28245) | human gut metagenome | biome: gut microbiome; material: fecal sample | place: Denmark | collected 2008 | reverse complement strand
GTGGCCGCTGGTCGGCGTGACACGGAGAGTCTTCGGCGACGTAATCTCGTTGTAGGCGGCGTATGTCGACGTCGGCGAGCAGGTGTCGTCGTTGTATCCGAAAGAATAGAAGACGGGGCAGGTGAGCCGGCGGGCGAAGTTGACCACGTCATAATAGGCCATCGTTTCGGCGGCTCCGGCGTCTTCCTCACGTCCGTCATAGTATTTCGGCCAGCCTCCGGCGCGCCCCTCGCGGAAGCCGGTCAGGTCGCAGAGGGCCGGATAGAACGGTGAGCAGAAGGTAACACGTGGATTGAGCGCTGCCGTGACAATGGAGAGTGCTCCACCCTGACTGCCTCCCGTGACGCCGACGTTGCGGCCGTCCCAATCGGGAAGCGTGCAGAGGAAGTCGACGCAGCGGGAACATGCGGCGTAGACATCACGATAGTAGAATGTCTCGGGAGAGGCGATGCCGCGGCGGTTGTAGCCCTCGGTGGCAGCCTTGGCGGCGGCGTATGACGCCTCGTCAAGTTCGGGATTGCAATCGTTGTGGATGTTGATGTTGAAGTAGATGAATCCGCGCTCACTGTAATATGTGGTCGGAGTTATCCGTGAGGCCCCCGCACCGGGCGGACAGAAGAGCACGGGATGGGGACGGCCGTCGCGCGGACGGGTCAGATAGCCATAGACGTGGCGGCCTCCGGGGCCGACATTGAGGCGCACGAGGGAGACCTCGACGCTGTCGGTGGAATATTTCGGCAGGGGCGTCACCTCTGGGGCGAGGTCTGTGCGGGCGGCCGTGCGGAGCGTCTTCGCCCAAAAACGGTCGAAGTCGCGGGGCATCACGGTATAGGGACGGATGCTGTCGGGGGCAAAGGCGACCTTGACAAGGTCTTTGTATGTCTTGTCGTAGACGGTGAAACGGAGTTTGCAGGCGAGGAAGCCCGGCTCCCGACGCGTACCGAGTGGTAGCACGGCGCGGCCCTCACGGAAGACGGCGGTGTCCTCGCGGGATGGCGCCATCATCTCGTCGCCGGCGGAATAGATAACCCTTACGCCGTCCAAGGGTATGCCGCCCTTATATGCCTCGACGGTCAGACAGGCTTCCCGGCCCGTGGGATAGGTACGGTCGGAACGGTCGGCCGTCACGACATATTCGACGTAGGCGCGGCGTGGTTTTGAGAACTGGGCCATGACGGCCGTTGATGTGCCCGCAAGAAGGAGCATGATTGATAGTAATCTCATTTTTTAAGCAGTTTTTCCGGTTCAAAGATACATAAAAATAGTGAATTACAGAGGATTAGTCGGCCGTAATTTTGCCGTTTGACGAATGATTGCTAATTTTGCGGACGAAAGACGACAGGACCGCTCCGGAACGCGGGAAATCTGCCGGAAAAGCGGCCGGTCAATCATTGTTTCAGGAAAGAAGAAGCATTGTTTCAGGAAAGAGGAACCATTGTTTCAGAAAAGAGGAACCATTGTTTCATTAAAGGGAAATCACTATTTCAAGAAAGAAAAGTCATGGACGAGAAGAAATGTACTGAACTGCTGACGGCGCACGGCATACGGCCGACGGTCAACCGCATACTGACCGTGAAGGCATTGGGCACGGCTGACAGGCCGATGTCGCTGTCAGAACTGGAATACAAGATAATGACGGTCGACAAGTCGGGCATATTCCGCGCCTTGACACTCTTCCGCGAGCACCGTCTGGTGCATGTCATTGACAGCGGCGGCGACGGTGTGAGATATGAGCTGTGCCTCAGCCATAGCCACGGCGAGGAAGGCCATGACGACGATGTGCATGCCCACTTCTACTGCGAACGCTGCCACCGCACATTCTGCATCGACAACGTGCCCATTCCGGAGGTTCCGCTGCCCGAAGGTTACATCCAAACGTCGGTCAATTATGTCATGAAAGGATATTGTCCGGAGTGCGAAAGGACACCCTCCGGCTCACTCAAGTGAGAGTGAACCGCGAAAAAGAGAAAAAAAGAAAGGCTTTTCCTGATTGGAAGAGCCTTTCTTTTTTTATTGTCTTTTCTTATATTCTACAGATTCCTCCCCTTGGGGAAGTCGGAAAGAATCGTCATTCCGCAGGTCCCTCCCCCTTGGGAGAGTCGGAGGGGGCCGGGAAAACCTTGAACTCGTAGCCCTGCTCCTTCAACCATTTGATGGCCTCCGGAAGGGCGTAACGGAGCTTGTCGATGCTCTTCAGGGAGTCATGGAAGGTGATGATTGAGCCGTTGCGGGCATACCGTTTCACGTTGTCGAGCACCCGCTCCGGCGTCATCCACTTTGAATAGTCACGCGTAACAAGGTCCCACATCACTATCCTGTATTTACGGCCGAGCCAGAAATACTGGTCCAGACGCATCCAACCGTGAGGCGGACGGAAGAGATCGGTGTGCAACAGCTCGTCGGCCAACTCGGCATCGGCGTTATAGTGTCTGATAGAGTGACGGAAACCGCCGATGTGATGGAACGTGTGGTTGCCGATACGATGGCCGGCCGCCACCACCTTTTGGAACAGTTCGGGATGCTTCCTCACATTGTCACCGACCATAAAGAACGTCGCCTTGATGCCGAAACGTGCCAGCGTGTCAAGTATGAAAGGCGTGGCCTCGGGGATGGGGCCGTCATCAAAAGTCAGATAGACGGCCCGCTCGTTCCTGTCCATACGCCACGTGGCCCGCGGATAGAGCCATCGCAGCCATATTGCCGGTTGCTCAATGATCATCTCTCGGTCTTTCCTTGTTGATTATTCCGTTGCTCATTACTCCAGACGGCCACCCTTTCCATGATAAGCCTCGATGACCATGTCAAGCTCGCGGAGCTTCTTCTCGCCCCACTCCGGCTTGAGCTGCTTGCCGAGCATGGCCACATTCTGCATGACGTAGATATTCTCCATACAGTCGCGATAGGCGCTGGCAAAACGCATGCCGTCCAGACTGAGATACCAGTCCATATACTGCTTCGACCTCGTCCACAGCTGTCCGGCGATTTCCATGGCCTTGGCCGTACGGCCGATGGCTGCGTATGCACGCGCCTCCTCCATTGACCCGGACTGGAAATAAACCGGAACGTTATACGACGGGATGTTTTTCTCTACATAGTCGAGCACTTCCTCAGCGCGCTTGTTGTCGCCCTCGCTGATGAGGTTGACCGCAAGCTGGACGAAGACGCTGCGGTGGGTATAGCACATCCGCGTCACCGTCTCGTCAAGATAGATGCCCTTCTTGTCTATTCCGCCGAACTTGAAGCGGTGCATGAGGTTGTCGTAAGCCCGCTTGGTGTCAAAGTTGCGCGCTCCCGGAGCGTTGGTGGTAAAGGGGGTGATGCGCCATGCGAGACCTTCCTGAACGAAGTTGTCACCAAGGTTCATGTAGTTGTCCGGACCGACGGTACGCGCCACGTATATCGGACGGGTCCAGTTGCACTCGGCAATCATCTCCAGCATCATCAGGTCACCCTTGTAGAGGGCGCGCTTGCCGGCCAGCGAGATTGTCATGCGGTCGGGAATGGAGTCTGCCGCCATCATCATGCCGCTCTTGCGGACGGCTTCCTTGTCGATGGTCATATAGACGGTATCGGTCGGAATGACGTGGGTTGAAGCTCCTTCGCCTACCAGATACTTCATCACGTTGCGCTGCTCCTCGCTCAGTCCGTTGTTGCGGACCCAATATTTGAGGATGTTCTTCAGCTCGTAGGGATTGTCACCGAAGAGGCGGCGGGCCTCGTCGGGATATTCAGTGTACATGGCGTCGATGGCGTTCTTCAGCGACGGATTGACCTGAACATAGTCATTGGTTCCGGCGCAATACTCCAGACGGCTCCAGGTGATGGGCACCGAAGGCGAATCATATGCCGGACGGCGCATCTGGTCGATGTACCAGTCGGTCTGGAGATAGCTCAGGTTGCAGACGCGGGCATCGGTACGGACGCCTTCCACGTCCTGAGTGTACCACAAGGGGAACGTGTCGTTGTCGCCGTTGGTGAATATTATCGGGTTGCCGGTCTGGTCGAGAGACATCAGATAGTTCTGTCCGAAGTCACGGCAGGTGTAGCGTCCGCTGCGGTCGTGGTCGTCCCATGTCTGCGATGCCATCTGAACGGGCACCAGAAGACAGACAAGTCCGACAACGGCGGCGGCCAACGTGTGATGGCCTTTGAGCCGGCGGGTAAGCTCGTCGATGATGGCGGCCACACCCATTCCGCACCAGATGGCGAACGCATAGAACGATCCGGCGTAGGCGTAGTCACGCTCACGCGGCTGGCTGGGAGTCTGATTGAGGTAGATAACGATGGCCAGTCCGGTCATGAAGAACAGGAAGAAGACCACCCAGAACTGGCGGATGCCGGTCTGTCCGCGGCGCAGGGACTGCCAGAAGAGGCCGATGAGTCCGAGCAGCAGCGGCATGCAGTAGAAGACGTTGTGTCCCTTGTTCTCCTTCAGCTCGTCCGGCAGCTTGCTCTGGTCGCCCAGACGCAGGTTGTCGAACCACGAGAAGCCCGTGATCCAGTTGCCGTGCTCCAGCTCTCCGTTGCCCTGCAGGTCGTTCTGACGGCCCGCGAAGTTCCACATGAAGTAGCGCCAGTACATGAAGTTGCACTGATAAGAGAGGAAGAAGCGCAGATTCTCCAGCTGTGAGGGCACCTTCACCATTATCATCTCGCCGCAACGGTCATACGGAACCTGCGTTCCTTCGACACCGCCCATCCAGTTTTCATATTCTCCGGCATGTCCCTGATCGTACATTCGGGGGAAGAGCATGTTCTGGGCGTACTTATACTGATCGTTCGTACGGACAACAAAGTAAGAGTCTTTCTCGTCCGGCGTGGCCTTGTCCTTTCGCTGATAGACTGGTTCGCCCTTCTCAAGAACCGGGCGGCAGTATTCGCCGTCCTTCTCCAAAGCGACCTGTGAGGTGTAGGCCTGGCCGTAGAAGAGCGGCCTGTTGCCGTACTGCTCGCGTCCGAGATACTGTCCGAGGGTGAAGATATCCTCCGGAGAGTTCTGATCCATGGGCGGGTTGGCCGACGAGCGTATCACGATGACGGCGTAACTCGAATATCCAATCATCAGCATCAGCATGCAGAGCAGCGACGTGTTCTTCACTCTGGCACTGATAAGGGCGGCCTTCGCCTTGTTCTTCATGTTCAGAACAAACCACAACAGGACCAGAACGACGACACCGATAACCACTGCCGACCATCCGTGACCGTAGAAGGGGATGCCCAGCATGCCCACGGCGCAGAGGAAAGCAGCGTTGCCGCGCTTGCCGCTGCGGTCGGAATAGGTCTCACGGATGGCCCAGATGATGGCGGCGATGAGCAGGACTATGTATATAATCTCACCCGTATTGAACGGACAACCGAGCGTATTGACAAAGAAAAGCTCGAACCATCCGCCCACCTGAACGATGCCGGGAACCACTCCATAGAGCACGGCGGCCAAAATGACCATTGACACGGCCAAGGCGGCGATGGAGCCGCGAAGGTCTGCCTGAGGCGTCTGATGGGGGAAACGGCGGTAGTAGTAGACCAGAACCAGAGCCGGAACACACAGCAAGTTCAGCAGGTGGACACCGATGGAAAGGCCGGTCATATAGGCTATGAGCACGAGCCAGCGGTCACTGTGGGGCTCGTCGGCATGCTCTTCCCATTTGAGGATGAGCCAGAAGACCACGGCCGTGAACAGTGAGGAATAGGCATAGACCTCGCCTTCGACCGCACTGAACCAGAACGTGTCACTGAACGTGTATATCAGAGCGCCCACAAGCCCCGATGCCTCGACGGCGATGAGCTTCGCCGGGGTCAGCGCATCCCAGCTTCCGGCGAGCAACCGCCGCGTCAGATGGGTGATACTCCAGAAAAGGAACATGATTGTGAGGGCTGAGAACAGCGCACTCATCGTGTTGACCATGTATGCCACTTGCGACGGGTCGCTGGCAAACTGTGAGAAAAGATTGGCCGTGAGCATAAAGAAAGGTGCTCCCGGCGGGTGACCCACTTCGAGTTTGTAGCCTGTGGTGATAAACTCAGGACAGTCCCAGAAACTGGCTGTCGGCTCAATAGTGGAGCAATAGACAAAGGCAGCTATCAGAAATGATAGCCAACCGAGCAGATTGTCCACTCGCTTAAACTGTTTCATTCGTCGAATTAATATTGTTTTTAAATAACTATAGTTCTTTTATGTGCGTACAAAGGTAATATAAATAAGGTTAGATAAGAAGTATTTCATTATTTTTAACGCCAGCCGCCATGTTTGCCGGATGGTCTGCGGAAAGAAGACGGATGTTCAGCGGAATGGCGACGGACATTGTATCATAATGGGGAGCATATCCCGGTCAAAGGCTATGTTCCCCATTCAGGCATACCATATTATATATATAAGCGGCGTCACACGCTTATCTCGCCCGAGCCGTAACACCGGTGATGACGCTCATCATATACCACGCAGAACTGGCCCGGCGCCACTCCCTGCATCGGCTGTTCCGCATGGACGACATAGCGGCCGTCGCCCAGCGTCTCGAGCGTGGCGGGATGGTAGCCCGCCGTGTGGCGTATCTTGAACGTCACGCGCTCCATCGCGACAGGAACGGTAAGGAAATGGAAGTCGCAGATGGGGAAGTCCTTGCGGTAGGCCGTCTGTGGTTCAAACCCATGACTGACGTAGAGGACATTCGCCGCCATGTCCTTCTTGACCGCATACCACGGGCCGCCGCCGAAACCGAGGCCGTGGCGCTGGCCTATCGTGTGGAACCAGAGACCGCGGTGGATGCCAATCTTGCGTCCCGTCTCCAGCTCGACAACGTCGCCGGGCTGCTCGCCGAGATAGCGGCGCAGGTAGTCGTTGTAGTTTATCTTGCCAAGGAAGCAGATGCCCTGCGAGTCCTTGCGACGCGCGTTGACGAGATGTTCACGCTCGGCGATGGCGCGCACCTCACCTTTCATGTAATGGCCGATGGGGAACAGAGCCTTGCGCAGCTGCCAGTCGTATATCTGTGCGAGGAAATCGGTCTGGTCCTTGACCGGATCAGGGCTTGTCACGAGCCACTTGCGGCCCTCGCCGTCAAGCTCCGTACAGGCATAATGGCCCGTGGCTATGAGGTCGTAGTCGTGGCCGCGCTTCTCGTGAAAGGCTCCGAACTTTATCAGCCGGTTGCACATCACGTCGGGATTGGGCGTAAATCCGGCCTTCACCTTCTCCATCGTATATCGTGTCACGCGGTCCCAGTATTCCCGATGACAGTCCACGACATCCAGCCAGCAGCCGTAGCGGGCAGCCACGGCCGTAGCCATTTCGAGGTCTTCCTCGCTCGTACAGTCCCATTCGGCCTCTTCCTCCGGCCCTATCTTTATGTAGAAACAGTCGGGCGTGAGTCCCTGCTGTGCCAGTTCATGCACAACGACGGCGCTATCTACACCGCCCGAGAGCAGCACGGCAATCCGCTTGCCGGCAAGGTTTTCCGTTGTCTTCATCATTATATTAATAAACGCTGAGGTGCAAAGTTAATCAAAAAAGCCGTAACGGCTGGACGGCGCGGCCGTTTTTCTTCAAAAAAGACTCTCGACCGAGGGCGTCGCACGTGACGAACAATCATACGCGCACCCGCAATGTAGGGCCACGGCCCTACTTACATAGCCCCGCACCATTCGTCCGGCAAAGTAAAACAACTTATTTTACCCGGTAATATAACTTATTTTACCGACCAATATAAGTTATTTTACTCACCAATATAACTTATTTTACTTTGCCACTCGTGCGCTATGGACGGACGTCGGCGGCCGGAACGTGCGGACGACCGGCGTTAAATAAGATTAAATAAGTGACGGGAAGCATTGCCATACGGACGGAATGGCGTATATTTGCGATATCAAAATGATATCAAACTAAAGCTCGTAAGATTATGGAAAAGAAGGAATTTACGTTCAACGGAACAACACTCAACGGCTTCCTCATGCTGTTTGTCAACATCGCCCTGACCCTCGCTGCCATTGCCGCCATCGTGTGGGGCATCATCATCGACAACAGTCTGACCGGGATTTATGTCGGTGCAGGACTCGTGACGCTCATCGCCACCTTTATAATATGGTTCGGATTCGTGATGCTCGAACCGGGTGAAGGCCGCGTGATGGTGCTCTTCGGAGAATACAAAGGCACGTTCACAAAGACGGGCTACTACTGGCAGAACCCTTTTCTCACGGTGAAGAAGGTGTCGTTCCGCTCGCGCAACATAGACGTGGAGCCCATCAAGGTGAACGACAAGACCGGCAATCCCATCATGATCGGCCTCATACTGGTATGGAAACTGAGCGACGCATACAAGGCGATGTTCGAAATCGACTCGCAGACAATGGCACAGTCGGGCGCCAGCCAAGGCAATCAGGTGTCCATCGGCTCGTCATCGTTGACGGGAATCATGAACGCGCTGGAGAATTTCGTGCGCACACAGAGTGACGCCGCACTGCGTCAGGTGGCCTCGCTCTATGCCTACGACGACACCGACAGCAACACCGACGAGCTGACCCTGCGCAGCGGCGGCGACGAAATCAACGCCCAGCTGGAGGAAAAGCTGAACGACCGTCTGGCTATGGCGGGCATAGACATCGTCGAGGCACGCATCAACTATCTGGCATACGCCCCCGAGATAGCCGCCGTCATGCTGCGCCGCCAACAGGCATCGGCCATCATCACGGCCCGCGAGAAGATTGTCGAGGGAGCGGTGTCGATGGTGAAGATGGCTCTGAACAAGCTGGCCGACGAGGAAATCGTGGAGCTGGACGACGAGAAGAAGGCGGCAATGGTGAGCAATCTGCTCGTCGTGCTCTGCGGCGACGAGTCGGCCCAGCCCGTCGTAAACACCGGAACGCTCAATCACTAAATATGGCGGCAAAGAACGAGAAGGCGAAAACCAAGAGTTTCATCCTCCGCATCGACAGCGAGACGATGGATGCCATCGAGGCGTGGGCCGCTGACGAATTCCGCTCGACCAACGGCCAGCTGCAATGGATCATCGCCGAAGCGCTGCGCAAGGCCGGCCGGATGCCGAAGAAGCGGAAGGCGAAGCCGAAGGAGGAGAAAGAATAAGCCCGACAACACGTCAGGCATGACACCGATACAACACAACTATAAATCTCAAAAGATGATTTCATTCGGAAACAACAGCAAATCAGGCGTGGACATAAGAATGACGCGCTCGGCCGAGGGCACTGCCTTCGAAATCGCAATAGCAATTATCAATATCTGTATGTGGATTATGATTGCATATCTCTGGAGGCATCTGCCGGAACAGATCGCCATACATTTTGACGTCACCGGCACGGCCGACGGCTGGGGAACCCGATGGATGATGCCGCTGACAGGCCTCATCGGCTCGTTCGTGTCAGCGCTGCTTTGCTTCAGCGCATACCGTCCCTCGCGCTACATCAACATGCCGTTCGAGATGAAAAATCCGGCGCAGCATATTGCGGCGGTGCGGATGGTGAGGATTCTCGGCGTCATGATATCACTGATGTTCCTCTGCATTGCATGGGGCATGGCCGGAAAGGCCGTCGCCGGCAGACTCACCATCGGTCTGGTCGTGGCCACAATCGCGGTCACGGCATGGTACACGGCAAGGATAAGAAGATTGGGACATTAATCAGACGCAATTAAGTCTACATAGTGCAAACGCAAAGACGCTAAAACGCAAAGTTTTTGTATGTGACCATACATGACACTTTGCGTTTTGGCGTCTTTGCGTTTGCATTATATAAACAGCAAAAACCATCCTTTTCAGAACGCCTCGCGGTATTTGTTCTCGTCCTTGTCGTCGAGCATGCTGAGGTAGGACTGGTAGCGGCTTTCGGCGATATAGTGGTCCTCCAGCGCGCGGAGCACGGCACATCCGGGCTCGTGGCGGTGGGTGCAGTTGCTGAAACGGCAGTCACGGGAGAAATGGAATATGTCGCGGAAATAGCCCGTCAGCTCTTCCGGCTCGATGTCGAACGTTCCGAAACCTTTTATTCCGGGCGTGTCGATGATGTATCCGCCATCCGGAAGGGGCAGCATCTCGCTGAACGTGGTGGTGTGCATGCCCGTGTTGTGGGCGTCGCTGATTTCGGCCGTGCGCAGGTTTACGCCGGGAAGGAGGCTGTTGATCAGCGTAGACTTGCCGACACCGCTGTTGCCGCTGAGCACGGTGATGCGCCCGGCGAGCATCTTCCGTAGCTCATCGACGCCGCTGCCGGTGGCCGCCGAGATTTCGCGGCACTCATATCCGATGTTCTCATACAGCGCGATGACCATCTCCTGATACCGCCGCTCGTCGTCCGTGAGCAGGTCGGTCTTGTTGAAGACGAGCACGACGGGTATGCGGTAGGCCTCGGCCGAAGCCAGAAAGCGGTCGATGAAGGTCGTGCTGGTCTGCGGCCGGTTGACCGTGACGACGAGCAGGGCCTGGTCGACGTTGGCGGCGATGATGTGGCTCTGCTTCGAGAGGTTGGGCGACTTGCGGATGATATAGTTGCGGCGGTCGCTGATGGCGGTGATGAAAGCCGTCCCCTCGGCGTTCTCGACAATCTCCACGCGGTCGCCGACGGCCACGGGATTGGTGCTCCGGATGCCTTTCAGCCGGAAATTTCCCTTTATCTTGCTGTCCACCATACGGCCGTCATCCGTCTTCACGGTGTACCAGCTTCCGGTGTTTCTTACTACTAAACCGAACATTTGTGAATTTTGAATTATGAATTATGAATTACGAGTTGTCGCTGCGCGATTACGAATTGTTCAATTATGAATTACCACTGAGCTTGTAAAGTCCAAGTCAACAACCTGCCACGTTCAAGCCAAAAACCTGTCAAGTCCGCGTCAACAGGAAACCACAATTAGCAACTCTGACGAACCATAATTGCAATTCGTAATTGAACAACTCGTAATCGCGCAGCGACAACTCGCAATCCGTAATTCCAAATTCGTAATTTCTACACTGTCATGATCTCCTTGTTCTTCGCAGCGAGCAGGTCGTCCACCTGCTTGATGAACTTGTCGTGTATCTTCTGCAGGTCGTTTTCGGCGTCCTTTTCAACGTCTTCAGAGAGTCCGTCCTTGATGGCCTTCTTCAGTTTGTCCTTCACCTCGGCGCGCACGTTGCGGATCTGCACCTTGATGTTCTCGCCGTATTTGTTGCACTGCTTTGCCAGTTCGCGGCGGCGTTCCTCCGTGGGCTGCGGTATTCCAAGGCGGATCATCTCGCCGTTGTTCTCCGGTGTGATGCCCACGTCGCTGTCCATGATGGCCTTTTCGATGCTGCGAATCATCTTCTTGTCCCACGGCCGTATGGCGATGGAACGGGCATCGGGCGTTGTCACTGTGGCTACCTGATTGAGCGGAACCATGGAGCCGTAGGAGTCTACTCTCACACCGTCGAGGATAGCGACGTTGGCACGGCCTGCGCGCACGCGTGACAGCTGCTCGTCAAGATACATCACAGCCATCTCCATCTTCTCTTCGGCCGAAGCCAATGTTTCTTTTACGTCTATCATAATATATAATAATGTGTATTTGTTTGTCTTATACGGTCTTTATGCGGGTCGCATTTCGTTTTACAAATTTAATTATTAAATTCCGTACCGACAAACATTTAATGTTTTTTTTCAATCTGGGTGGCAAAATCGCCATTTTTCCGCCGCCTTTCCCGTCCACTCCGACCGATCTCCAACGTTACTCACGCCTCTTCACTCATCACTCTGAGCTCTGACATCAGGTAATAATAATATCACGGATTTTAACACTTGAAAATTTCAATTCTGGAGAGCGGCAAAGCCGGAATCTTGACATTTCGCCTCCTCGGCCGTCCCGTTTCCCGTTGATTGCAGAGCCGGGAGGCCCTTACGGCTCTGCGACGGGGCCGCTTTCGCATCACGGCGGGGCCGCCGTTGCAATGCAACGAGGGCCCCGCCGCAAGGCCGGGAGGGCCTTACGGCAGAACAAAAGAGGACAAAAAGTTGCGCACTTTCGTAATTTCAGCGATAACGTTCAGGTGTTCAGACACTTAAAGATGCACGCGCAAAACTCGCGAATTTGCGGCCAAAAGATTTTTGTTTCAGAAAAACGCAAGGATTTGAAGGCATTTGTCGGGATAATTCTGAGTTTTTAACAGTTAGCTCTCAACGCAAAGAAACAAAGGCGCGAAGATTTCTTTTTTTAGGGGGGGAGGGGAAGCTTCTCGCCTTAACGCCTTTGCGCCGAAAAGAAATCATCTGTTCCACCGGCGTTTCGGCCGCCTTTTCAGAATATCATTACTGCCTGAAAGCGCAAACGCAGTTATATTTTCTAAACTTTGTGAAAATCTTGGAAGACATTCCAGATATCACTATCTTTGCATCAGAAGAAAAGTTATTCAAAAAGAAGTTCTCTCCCGTAAAACCCTATAAACAAAGAACGACATGACAAGAATAGCCAACAACCTGACTGAGCTTATCGGCGGCACACCGCTGCTCGAACTGGGCAAATATTCAGCCCTGAGGGGACTCTCCACCCCCATCATAGCCAAAGTGGAGTACTTCAATCCCGGCGGAAGCGTCAAGGACCGCGTCGCGCTGGCCATGATAGAAGACGCCGAACGCAAGGGCCGGCTCCGGCCCGGGGCGACAATCATCGAGCCCACCAGCGGCAACACCGGCATCGGACTGGCCCTCGTGGCCGCCGTCAAGGGCTACCGCCTCATCCTCACCATGCCCGAGACCATGAGCGTCGAACGCCGCAGCCTCGTCAAGGCCTACGGAGCCGAAGTGCGCCTCACGCCAGGTGACGAAGGCATGGCCGGAGCCATCCGCGTGGCCGGAGAGCTACGCGACAGCATTCCCGGAGCCGTCATACTCCAGCAGTTCGAGAACCCGGCCAACCCGCTGCGCCACTACGAGACGACGGCCGACGAAATCTGGGCCGACGCCGGCGGCCACGTTGATGTCTTCGTGGCCGGTGTGGGCACGGGCGGAACCGTATCAGGTGTCGGACGGAGGCTGAAGGAGCTGAATCCAGAGGTCAGGATTGTGGCCGTAGAACCACTGTCGTCACCCGTCCTCAACGGCGGAAAGGCCGGACCGCACAAGATTCAAGGCATCGGCGCGGGCTTCGTCCCCGCCATCTACGACGCCACTGTCGTTGACGAAGTCATCGACGTCAGCAATGACGACGCCATAAGTGCCGGCCGCCAGCTTGCCGCCACCGAGGGACTGCTCGTCGGAATATCCTCCGGAGCGGCGGCGGCAGCGGCGGCGGAGATTGCCCGCAGACCGGAATTTGAAGCCAAAAGCGTCGTCACGCTCCTGCCCGACACGGGCGAGAGATATCTCTCGACGGTGCTCTACGACTTCGACGGCTATCCGCTTTAAGGGCGGAACCGTGACCACGGACGAGCCAAAAAAGAGCACATTTGCATCAACGCACACACATTTCGGGCACGGACGGGAAGCCGCCTGTGCCCGAAGTGTGTGCGTGTGTTCGGAAAATAAATAGACATTTGTTTGGTAATTCAGCTGATTTACAGTATCTTTGCAGAATATAAACCTGCAGAATTACTACTAATGCGCATAAGATTATACATCATGGCGGCCATCATGGCCATGCTCCCGTCCGTCTGTACACAGGCACAGAAGACGCATGACCCGGATGACGGCAAATACACAATAGACCGACCGCTCATCTATGAGGATATCTGGGACCTTCCGCCATACACGTTCCTCAACAAGGACGGAGAGCCAAGCGGGTTTAACATTGACCTCATAAAGACAATACTGAGAAAACTCGACATTCCATATATCATACGGCTCAAACCCACCGCCGACGCCTACAGCGACCTGAAAGACGGACGGTCTGACCTCATGCTGGGCATGTACACCGACTATCACTCACAGTTCGGACGCTACGGAACGTCCATCGTCGGACTCTTCACCCACGGTGTGGCCCACCCAAAACACGACAAGCCGCAGATAAAGACGGCAGAAGACCTGAAAAACTACAAAGTCGTCATGCAGCGGAACAGCGTCAGCCACCGGTATATGGTCACAAGCGGCATGGAGGAATACACGCAGCCGACCGACGACATCAACGACGCCATCCTCCGGCTGGCCGCACGCGACAGCGGCGAGGTGCTGTGGAACACGCTCTCGCTGGAATACACCATGAGAAAATACAACCTTGACAACTTTGAGATAACACCGGTCAACATCCCCAACGGCGAATACCGCTTCATGTCACATGACGAGCGTCTGCTGGAGATGATTGACAGCGTCTATGAAGTCATGATGGCCAACGACGAGTTGCCGGCCATACGCCGCCAGTGGTTCTACCCGAACGTGAAACAGAGCGGCATACCGGAGTTCGCATGGTACATAGCGGGCGGACTGATGCTCGTCGTGCTGATGCTCGTCGTCTATAACGTTGTCTACCGGCTGAGGGAGAACAGCGTCAACCGGATCAACGACAACCTCACGCAGAGGCTGATGCTATACATGCGCTCCAGCAAGATACAGATGTGGGCTTACGACGTCGGACGCGAAAGGTTCATCACGTTCTCGCCGGAAGGCAAGGCCATCGAGGAATACACGCGGAACAGCTTCTCCGTCTTTTTCAATCACGACGACTTCATCACAATCTGCGAAGCGCTGAACGACGTCAAGGAAAACCGCACACGGACGAAAACAATCCAGGCGCGGTGTCACCGTCCGTCCAAACCGTCAGACGAGCACTACTTCAACATGACCATATCGGTGCTCCGCCGTAAAAACGACCGGGCAGCGATGCTCCTCGTCACGCAGCACAACATAACGGAAGAGAGGCGGAAATACATAGAGCAGAAGAACATACAGCTCAAATTCCAGACCGTGTTCAATGCCGTCAACATCGACATGGGCCTCTACGACAGCGAGGGAAAGCTCATCGACCTGAACGCAAAGGCCATGAGGACGCTGCGCGCCGGCAAGGTTCCGGAGAAGCTGGCCACCATACCGGAGATATTCACCGACGGCATGCAGATGGACACGGACAATCCGAAGACCGTCTATGCCACGGCCATTGTGGAACACGACAAGAGCCTTAAGAACTTCCTCCCGGAGAACATAAGGTTTTACGAATACATCGTGCAGCCCATCTTCTACGGCGGAAAGCTCATCCGCTACTTCCTGACGGGCCGCGATATGACCGAACTGGCTGACAACATCAACAACGAAAGATACAAGGAAAAACTCATCAGGGAAAGCATTGAGAGACAGGAAGAGTACGTACGGAACATAAACTACGACCTTGAGGTGAGCCACACCTGGCTCACACGCTACTATCCGGCCACAAAGATGCTGGAGATAACCCACGACCCGCACAAGCCCGCCATGCGGCTGTCACAGATAAGGTGTCTGCGCGTGCTGGACGAAAGCTGCCGCGACGATGTGATAAGGCTCATGAACAGCATGGACAAATACCGGGCCGGAAAATTTGAGATAAAGGTCAAGACCGTCTTCTCAGACAACAGACAGCGCGAGCTATACCTCCATCTGGCCGGAATTCCCATCTTCGGCAGCGACGGAAGGATTGACCACTACTACGGACTTTGCCGCAACATCAGCAAGATGGAGGAGACGGAACGGCAGCTCAAGCTGGAAATGGAGAAGGCCCGGGACGCCGAGACGGTGAAGAACGCTTTCGTCAAGAACATGAGCTATGAGATACGCACCCCGCTCAACGCCGTGATGGGATTCGCCGAGCTGTTCGAAATCGACCACGCACCGGAAGACGAACCGATTTTCATGAACGAAATAAAAAAGAACTCCAACCTCCTGCTGCGCATCGTCAACGACATTCTGACGCTCTCACGCATCGACTCCGACATGATCGAGATAACCACTTCGCCCATTGACTTCGCCGAAATATTCGCAGCCCACTGCATGAGCGGATGGACACGCGAGCTCGCCGAAGGTGTGAAGACATCCATAGAAAGCCCGTACGAACACCTCGTGGTGGACATCGACGCCAACCATCTGGGCCAGGTGATAGAGATAATCACGTCTAATGCGGCCCACTTCACCCACAACGGCACTATCTGCGCAAAATATGAATACCACCACGGCGAGCTGACCATCAGCGTGGAAGACAGCGGCGAGGGCATCGAAAAAGACGTACTGAACTCCATGTTCCAGAAGATGGACTTCTTTGAAGACGTCGACCACTGCTGCATCCGCCTGCAGCTGCTCATCTGCAAGAGGCTCATAGAGAAGATGGGAGGACGGATGAACATCGAGTCTGAAGCCGGCTACGGCACGACAGTATGGATCTCCATCCCATGCAAGGCTCTGACAACAAAGAAAAAGAACATCCTTACTTAGAGAAAAGCCAATATGACAATATCCGTTTCAAGATACATCGCGGCCCGCGCCACCATCATCATTGCCCTGATGGCAGTCTGCATGACTGCCGCCACGGCAAAGCCGGACACTGCGCGCTACACCCGGGAGAATCCGCTGCGCATCGTTTCCGACTGGAATTTCGCGCCGTATGAATATACCAACGACAGCGGAGAGCCAGAAGGATACAACATAAGCATCCTTACGTCCATACTCGACCGTCTCGACATTCCATACGTTTTTGTACTACGGAAGCTGGACCACGCCGTGAGCATGTTCAACCAAGGCAAGGCTGACCTCATGATAGAACCGGTCTACAGCCGCAGCAAACCCGACGGGAAACGGTTCTACAGCCGCAAAACGCTCGCGCCATATAAGGTCAAGGTGGCATACAGGCGCGGCACAAAGCCGCTGAAAGACCTCAGTAAGCTGGAACCGGAGGACACTCTGATACTCAAGAAATATGATTACGCGACGAAGATGATACTCGCCCGCGACGACATCAGCCGCCGCCAGATTGTCTTCCGCTCACCCCGGGCAAGTCTTCAGGAACTTGCCAGCAGTGACAGACAGTATTTCGTATGGGGCGAGAAACCAATCGAGAAAATGCTGAAAGAGCTCAATATCACCGACATTGAGGTGGGAGAAATCGACATCCCGGCCGGCGAGATGCGCTTCGTGAGCCACGACAAAAAGCTCATAGAGATTCTTGACGAGCAGTTTGCACGCATGGAACAGCAGGGAACGGTGAACAAACTGAAGAACAAATGGTTTCACCCGGACATTGACGACAACGACGCATCGCCTGTGGTGCTCATCATTATCATCGCAGCGGCTATTCTGGTAATTGTCACGGTGATTGCGAACCGCATCATAACCGCACGCATCAGGAAAAGCACACAGCTCACAGTTGAAAAGAACAACATCATGCAGGCAGCCTTGAAGATAAGCCGCCAGAACGTGATATGCACCAATCTGAAGACCGGACGCATCAGCAACGTCTACGGAAACCATGTCCCGGAAACCGGAATCAAGCTCAGCCAGTATAGCGAGCGGATACACCCGGAAGACCGGCAGAAGCTGAAGGACGCCGCCCAAAACATCTCCGGCTCCACGGAGAACAGTCCGGTGGAATATATCTACCGCTGGAACGCCGGAACGGAGGACGCTCCTGTCTGGCGGATGATACACTGCAACTCCATCCGCGAGGCCAAACGGAACGGCAAAGTGGCCAACATCATCAGCACGCTGACGGACATCACCGACGACCTCGCCAACGAACAACAGGCCGGCGAGACCGCCATGACCTACAGCAGCATATTTGAAATGACCATAACGGGACTCTCGCTCCACGACAGCCGCGGCTTCCTCATCGACGCCAACAGGAGAATGAGGGAACTGCTACGCTTCAATACGCCGAAGGACGAGTTCTACTACAACAAATGCTGGCTTGATTTCCCATCGATAAAAGACGCCGTCGGCTCCTCAGATATGACGGAAGTACACTTCTGCACGAAGATTGACGTGCCGGAAAGGAATGTCTCCGAATATGTTGAGATACGTCTGCGCCCCATCCGGAACGAAGAAGACGAACTGGTATATATCCTCATCGCCCTCCGTCCCATCAGCGAAGAACGCAATCTTTATCAGCTACGGAAGAAGTACAACGACACTCTCAGAGACATCAGACAGGCCGCCACACGGGCCGAGGAAGAGCTTATGTATCTGCTGGAGGAAAGCAAGACAAGGATTTGGCGCGCGTCGTTCGCAGACAGGACCGTCTCTTTCTACAAAGGACTGCACAATCAAGGCGTCACCATCAGCATGGACCGGATCATCGAATGCACCATCAACGAGAACAACAAACCGCTGACCCGCAACTTCATAGACCCGCCGCACGACAGCGTGACGACCAAGACGGCCGTGCTGGTTCTGCGGAACATGTTCGAGAACGACGGGAAGAAGCGCTGGTATTCCATGAACCGAATGCCGAACCACGACAGCAACGGCAATGTCATAGGCACTTTCGGCCTGATCCGCGACGTCACCGAACTGATTGAAACGCAGGAGAAACTGAAGCAGGAGACGCTGCGGGCCAACGAGTCGGAGCGCCAGAAAAGCATGTTCCTCGCCAACATGAGCCACGAGATACGCACGCCGCTGAACTCCATCGTCGGCTTCTGCGACCTTCTCCAGACCATCGACGCTCCGGAAGACCGCAAGGAATTCCTCCGCATCATACGCAACAACTGCAGCATGCTACTGCATATCATCAACGACGTGCTCATCATATCGTCAATGGACACCGACGGACTGACCATCGAGCCGCACGACGTTGACTTCGCCGCAACGTTCGACGACGTCTGCGCCACGTTCGTCCAGCAGGTCAGCGAGAACGGGATTGAGCTGATAAAGGAGAACCCCTACCGCTCGCTGCGCACGAAACTGGACAACGACAGAATCCAGCAGGTCATCGTCAACTTTATGACCAACGCCATAAAGCACACCCGTCAGGGCCACATCCGCGTGGGCTACCGGATCGAGGAAGGCGGAATCAGAATCTACTGCGAGGACACCGGCAGCGGAATACCCAAGGAGAAGTGTGAAGACGTATTCCGCCGCTTCGTCAAGCTCAACGATTTCGTCCAGGGAACGGGCCTCGGCCTGAGCATCTGCAAGGCCATCGCCGACAGTTGCGGCGGCCGCATCGGAGTTGACTCGGAGCTGGGAAAGGGCTCGACATTCTGGATATGGATTCCGTGTGACATAGAGAATGTGGAAGAAAAAGACTAGATTGACCAAACAACTGAAAAAACAATATAAGGAAAGATATGCAAAAGAGTAAATACGTTCTGGCCAACGAGCGAGACTTGTTATGGGGACTCACGGTGAGTACCGTGGGTTATGAAGAGATTGCACCGGGTGACCCCTATCCCACCCGCGGTCATGCCGACGGCTATTACTTTCATGTGGATGAAGGCCGGGAGCTCAACGAATATCAGCTTCTCTATGTTCCGGAAGGCGGCGGAGTGTTCCGCAGCGCCACTATAGAAGAGACGGAAATCCACGAAGGAGACATGTTCCTGCTCTTTCCGGGCGAGTGGCACACCTATCACCCGAAGCCGGACACGGGCTGGAAGAGCTATTGGATAGGCTTCAAGGGAAAAAACATCGACGACCGCGTGCTCCATGGCTTCCTGCGCAAGGAAAAACCCATCTATCATATCGGCTTCTCCCATACCATTGTCCGCCTCTACGAACAGGCATTGGGTGCCGCACAGGAAGAACAGGCATACGCCCAGCAACTCCTGGCCGGCATTGTCAACCATATCATAGGAACGATGTATTCTCTCGAACGCAACATTGAGCTGAACAAGAACCATGCCCACATCGACATGGTGCGCCGAGCACGGTTGCGCATCTACGACGCGCTGGAGAGCAGCCTGACCATACAGCAGATTGCGGAAGAGCTGGGCGTGAGCTACTCCAACTTCCGGAAACTCTTCAAGGAATACACCGGTCTCTCTCCCGCCACATACCAGCAGGACCTCAAGCTCCAACGGGCAAAGGAACTGCTGAGCACGACCAACCTGAGCATTAAGGAGATTGCATACCGCCTCAACTTCGATTCGCCCGACTATTTCTCCGCAAAGTTCAAGATAAAGACGGGCCGCAAGCCGAGCGAGATGAGAGACAGAAGATGATACGTAGGACCATCCGGGTGGGCTCATGGCCTCCTCCCGGCCTCCCCCAAGGGGGAGGTGCCTTCGGAATGACAATATTGCAACCAATGGAAAACGGCGTGTGAAAGTACAACAAGACCCAAGCATAAACGAAACGTGCCGGAAATCATGTTCAAACATGGTTTCCGGCACGTTTCGTTATAGCCGAACTGTCTTAGAAAGACAATGTCATCATCAGAAAAGGAAGGTGCGCTCCAGCCAGTAGACACCGATTCCGGCAAGATAGCCGACAAAGGCAATCCACGTGATGCGCTTCATATACCATCCGAAGGTGATTTTCTCCAGACCCATGACCACCACTCCGGCGGCGGAACCGATGATGAGCATCGAACCGCCGACGCCGGCACAATAGGCCAGCAGCTGCCAGAAGATGCCGTCGACGGCCATATCTCCGGTGGGAGCAACGGGATACATGCCCATACATCCGGCCACAAGAGGAACGTTGTCGACGATGCTCGACAGGACGCCGATGATGCCGGTGACCATATAGTGGTTGCCGTCGAAAGCGACATTGAGGCCCTCGCCCAGCATGGTCAGCACGCCGATTGTCTCAAGACAGGCCACGGCCATGAGTATGCCGAGGAAGAAGAGAATCGTTCCCATGTCGATGCGGGTGAGCATCTTGGTGATGCGCTTCTGCGTTCCGTCCTCGTCCTCCTCGCCATGAGAGCGGTAGAAGAGCTCGGTCACGGTCCAGAGCACACCCAGAACGAGCAGGATGCCGACGAACGGGGGCAGGTGGGTGATGGACTTGAAGATGGGGACGAAGATCAGACCGCCCACACCGAGTATGAAGACCGCCTTGCGCTGTGATGCCGACAGAACCTCGTCGGCCTCTGCGGACGCATCGTCATTGCCGGCGGCGACAAAGCTGCCCTTCAGCGAGAGCGACAGAATGTAGGCAGGGATGACCATCGAAACGATTGAGGGTATGGTGATTTCGGTTATCACGCCCAGCGCCGTTATCAGTCCCTTGTTCCAGAGCATGATTGTCGTGACGTCGCCGATGGGCGAGAAAGCGCCGCCAGAATTGGCCGCGATGACCACGAGTGAGGCGTAGATGATGCGGTCCTTGTGGTCGGACACCAGCTTGCGCAGAATCATAATCATGACAATGCTCGTCGTCAGATTGTCGAGGATGGCCGAGAGAAAGAACGTCAGCACGGCGATGCGCCACAGCAGGGCTTTCTTGCTCTGGGTCTTGAGGAGGTCGCGCACGAAATTGAATCCGCCGTTCTGGTCGACCACTTCGACGATGGTCATTGCTCCCATGAGGAAGAACAGCGTGGTGGCCGTGCTGCCGAGATGCTTCTCCATCACCTCGCTTACGGCCTGTGCGGCGTGTTCACCTACTGCACCGGCGATGTAGCTGCCGGGATCCAGCATGAAGAGTGTCCAGCAGAACACGAACATCAGCAGGGCGATGGCCGCCTTGTTGATTTTTGTCAGGCTCTCGATGGCTATGCAGAAATAGCCGAGTACGAAAACGATGACAATTCCAAGAGTTAATGTTGTCATTTTGCTTTGGTTTAATTATTTTGTTTTTAGGTTTGTTTTTTCACTATGCAAAGGTAATAATAAAATCTGTACGCGCAAGCCCAAGCCCGACTAAATGTTACGTAATCGTTTTCTACATGCGACGGATGGCGCGGAGACCACCTTTTATATATAATGTAAACGAAAAGGTGCAAAGCGCAAAGAATTATTGTCATACAATTGAAGTTTCGGAAGTTTGGAACATGTGCGTCCTGAAAGGGCAGCGAGCGCACATGTTCCAAACTTCCAAAACTTCAATCATACAACAAATACCACAAGCGAAACCTTTGCGTTTTTGCGTCTTTAGGCTTAAATTATACGCGATTTGCACTCAACCGCATTCCCCATAAAACCCTCTGACCATCAGGTAGATACGCGATAAAACTGCGGCAACAGGCAGACGTCCGCGCCGCGAAATTCAGAAACATGCGGACAAAGTGTCCGCAAAACTCGCGAATTTCGGACCAAAGGATTTTTATTTTCAAATTCGCGAGTTTTGAGCGTGCAAGTCTAACGGCCAGACCGTCAGGCTGCTAAGTGGCCGGCGGGGCCAAGTGTGCAGTTTTTTGAGCCGTTTTCCGGCCGGAAGTCTCT